>OLOW01000156.1_pt1 | contig 40363 bp, 32 predicted proteins | sample 1672801 | NCBI WGS metagenome assembly OLOW01 (sample SAMEA3136725, study PRJEB25190) | human gut metagenome | biome: human gut; feature: human-associated habitat; material: faeces | place: Austria | collected 2013 | reverse complement strand
AGCACACTCGTCCGTCCCTGTACGGCCTTCTATGTGATTTCTGTTCGTCGGTTCGGGAGTTTGCCCGCCAGCATTTTTTTCCTGCTGACATCCGGCTTCCTTCAGATTCCACCTCACGATGGACACCCTTGCCTTCGGCTAACGCTTCCTACTGCCGAGCGCGTTGTGGTCTTTCACCACTTAGTTGTTGCTCTTGCCGGGCGCACCAGAAAAGGCCACCCGGCAATGCCGGATGACCAAGGGACTTCAGTGCTTTAACTATCGATTGACGTGTTGTGTTAGTTCATTTGTTATGGGATATGCCACTTACTCCCACCATTCGCCATTCGGATCTCGAACTTGATACTCATCCAAAGTTTCAAAATGAGTGGCAGGGTTCACTGTGATAATGCTGCATTCTTCCGGAAAGGCATTGTAGCCAACAAATTGAACAGACTCAGAAAGTGTAACCTCTGTCAGCTCCCAATTGTAATAGAAAGCATACTCTCCTATATACTCAACGCCGTTCGGGATACTGATGCTTGTAAAAGCACAGTTAACGAAACAATACGCAGGTATTTGAGTGATGGTAGATGGAATAGCAAGTTCTTTTATTCCTGTTGCGTTGAAACTATACGGGCTCAAAGTGGCGAGCTTTGCAGGCAAAACTACATTTTCCAAATCAGGAAGATCATAAAAGACACCAGTGCCGATTGCAGATATGCTATCCGGTAATACAACATCGGTCTTATCAGTTAGCCAGTTATCAAGGCACTGTTCACCCAGATACATAACCGGTGGGATTGCTTCTTCTGAACTACATGGAGAGGAATACAGCAATGTTTCTGAACGTGTATCAACGAGGAATCCCTTGTTCATGACATAAAACGGATTGCCTTGAGGGAATGTAATCTCCGCTTTGACATGAAACATACTTCCTTCGGAAATTGTTTCCAGAGTGGATGGTAAGCAAATGATGCTCGCCTCGCAACAATCCGTGAATGCGCCGTCTTCGAGGAAAACAACACCTTCAGGGATGACAATTTCAAGAGGGTCAGTAATAGGCTCGCTTTGACTGGAGGCAAACGTCCCAGTGCCTATTCCAATTACTGGCTTTCCACCAAGAGTGTTGGGCACTATCAATGTAGAAAGCGGCAACTTCTCTCCTGAATTTTCCCAGTCGACCAGTACTGCACCTTCATTGGTCATGTAGTAAGAAAAATCGCCTTCTGTATAAGTTATCTCTTCTGAAACTGCGGTGTTAGAAAGGAAGAACAGAATCAAAAAACTTAGAATAGTTAATTTCATTCACTACACCCCTTTTGCGCAAAATGATAAGTTGGTAAAAACAAGAATCACGGTTTACTCGTAGAAATCATCAGGTTCATCTCTGACACGCCAGAGAGTCGGATTTTCCTCCAGTGTACCGAGACCAGCTGGCCACGCGATATATTCGAAGCGGCGACAGAGTTCTTCATACGTAATGTCCTCCGAAAGAATTCCTTCTTCCGTTCCTGCAGCATGATTGATTGTGAGCATACCATTACTAAGGCGTGCAGCAAATGTTGCTCCGTGACCGTGTTCTGCCCCATTATATCCAGCAGTGCGAAGGAAGCACTCAATGAAGTAATGTGTCACATTCTTCGAACGTAAATACGATATGCATGGAATGATCAATATAAAACGCTTTCTTCTCTGATTCAACGAGCGCCCAACCATTAAAAAACGGTGATACTGAATCCCATATGCAGGGGCATACCACATTGCCGGATAAATCGGCATATCCCCAGCATTCTTGTTGGTCTTTGACTATTATTAGCTGTTCATATACATTACATCCCCGCTCACTATCAATGAATAACTTCCGCTCTGGCTCGATAATATCTGTTCCCAACCGATTGATTAAACTTGTACCTTCGTCATTTGTAACGAGAATTAGCTCATTTGTAAAATAGGACAATTCGGAATGGCAGTCAAATTTCCGAAGAGTGTGACCGTCTTCGTCAATCAGTAAAGGTTGTTGTTCCAGACTTACTGCAAAAGAAATTCCATTGAACCAGTATTCATTATCATATTTAGGAGAACAGCATATATTGCCCATTCTGTCAATATGTCCCCATTTCCCGTCTTGTAAAAAAGATGCATAGCCATTCAAATGCGTGGAAACATCCTCGTATTGTGGGGAAATTATACAATTCCCGTTATAGTCAGCAAATCCAAAGAGACCACTTTCTTTGTCGCGTACAGTGATCAAATCACCTAAGCTTACAGGAACAAGTTCATCTGGAAGCAGGACAATATCTCCTTTTTCATTAAAAACAACATATGTGTCATCCCGCTGATCAATAGTATATCCACCAACAAAACCGCTAAAATATTCGCCGGTAAACACATAAGGAATTTGAAGTTTTCCATTTGTTGTATCGACATACCCATAGTATGTTCCATCGATGGACACCCGCACAAGATCAGACTCTTCACAACAATACCATATATCTTGATTTCGGTGAAAGATAAATCCTGAAAAATATCCAGTTGTCACATCAAAAAATCCCACGCCCTCTTCATTCTGAAGCCAATATATACCTGTATGCATACCGCCACAGTATACACCGTTTTGACCTTCTTCAATGCCACCAATAAACCGCATTACATAATTTCCGTTTATATCAATTATTCCATATTCTTGCGTTTGACGGTCTATCATTACAGATGCATAGCCTCTGCCACGGAATTCACCTGCATCTTCCCATTGACAAGGAATTATTATTTTTCCGCTATCATTTACATATCCATAATATCCATTTTGGAAAATGAGGTGCGGATAGACTTGTGCTGAATTCTCTTCGCAGATGACGGTCAAGCATGTTTGATGGCAAAGCAGAAAGACAAATAGAAATACAACCATCAAATTCTTAATACCTTTAAAAAGCATGATGATCACCTCATTCTATGTAAAATCACTTATACAGATACCATTTGTTGTTCGGATCAAGCATAAATGCATCTGAACCCTTCGTGTAATCCGGATGACCAAACGCATCCCAATGTCCAATTTCATCCAAAGCCGTTATATTAGGCCCTGCATTAGAATCATCCATGAAGACGGCTGTAGTGATTGTTTTCGCTTGGGTTGCTATATTTGCCACACTAGTAGATTGAAACACTGCCAGTCGGTATCCTTTCCCATCTCCAAAATCGTACATGATAACCAAACCGCAATGACTTGTCCCTTGATAAATCTCCATTCCTGGTTGTAACTGATTTAAGTCAGTAAGTTCTTGCAAATCAGGGCAAGAAGCTCTTCGTTTTCCAGCGCTATTTCCACCGCCTAATATTCCCCTTAGAAGTGATGCGCAGCATACTCGAATAACCTGCTTTTTTTTGTAAATGCCATACTGATATTTTCCGTTTACTTTGATTGAATATCCATACATTTCCGGATTCTCCATAATTTTATCAATAGCACGAGCCACTTCTGGAGACACACCATAGTACTTCCAAGGATCAGAAGTATTTTCAATATAGCATGACATTTCACAAAGTCGCGATGAAGTAGTCCCCTCTGTGTCCAAATTATTTATCGGTGAATTTTCGCAATAAGAAAATAGGTTCTGTAATAAAACGCTATCAGCATTCACAAACCTGCTCCGTTCCGCGTTATAATACCTACTCCTTAGATAGTACAGCCCAGTCTCTTCATCAAACACATACCCTCTATACCGGAACGGATTGAGTGTCCCCAGCGTCTCCGACAGCGCCCCATTTTTGCCAATGGGCATACCCCATGCATCATACATATAGCTAACGACAACATTCCCCGCCGCATCGAGAATTGCAATCACATCGCCCTGCAAGCTCTTGACATACGCATAGGGAACTCCGTTGTACACCACCACCGCCGGGCGGTTCTGCGCGTCATAGAAGAAGTGCAGCTCATCCGTGACGGAAGTCATATGCACAACATTCTTGCCGTGCAGCGTGTACTTCGTCACCACGCCGTTGACCGTTTTCTGCACACGCAAGCCGTCCGCATTGTAGACGAACTCAGCCGTCATTCTCGGCCGTGACCTCGATGTCGCCCGTCGGCATTTTGGGGTTTTTCGACTGCCGCTCGACGACTTTGCCGACGACCTGGATGACCCATTCGCGGCCCACGCGGCAGACCGTTTCGCGCGCCTCGGCGGGGGAGTGTTCCTCGACGACGATCTGGGTGATGCCGTAGCGGTCCCTCAAGTCGATGAAGGTCATGGCGCCGAGGTTCCTCACTTTCTGCACCCATCCGGCCAGGGTGACGGTTTGGTTGACGTTGCAGGCCCGGAGGCAGCCGCAGGTATGGGTTCTGTACATGGCGATATGTTATGTTTAGTCGTTACGATCCGCAAAGTTAACTAAAATTCATAATTCATAATTCATAATTCATAATTAAATGACAGGATGCCTTGTTAAAACCTTTGTGTGTGAAGAACGCCGCCGCCGGAATTGCAGCGAGGCGGATGAAACGGCGGATATGCAGGGAAAAGAGCGAAAAGAGATGCGGAATCCCCGAAACGAACCTCCCGGGACCGGGCGTCGTTTCGGGGATTTGTTGGGCGGCCCGGATTTCGGACAGCCGTTTCTGACCGATAATTACTCCACCGCTTTGAGTTCGAGTACGCGGCTCCCATCAAACTCGTATTGCTCACCACGATCATGGCAACGATCAGCTGCCCGATATTATGTGTGACACCACCGGCCACACTGATTCCGATCAGACTGAAGCCGGAATGTTTTTTCAAAAGATCCATCACAGTCAGGCTAAGCGCAGCGCCAGCCAGACTATACAAAATACTGAACAGATTTCCAAACATAAATCCGATCACCAGGATTCTGACAACGGACACGAGAGCCGCTTCTTTAAAGGAATATCGGTCCAGTATAAAAAGCACCGCCAGGTTTGCAAGCCCGAGCTTGATACCCGGAATCCCTGTAAATACAGGGACCAGAGACTCCACGTATCCAAAAATGATCGCTACTGCGGCAAATAATCCGAGATAAGCTGTTTTTCGTTTCATAAATAAATCCTTTCATTTGTTGCAGGAATATCGTTGCAGGAATAGCACAGACAGAATACCATCTGTCAGAGAAAAATCTACGGAGAACACGCATTGCGCATATTCTCCGGAAATTTTATGTCACCGCATCAATTTTAGGCGAACTCTCCGAATCCGAATCCTCTGCAGTATTTTCCCCTTCTATCACAACCTTATTAGGAAGGCAGATGATGGAACCGCCGTGCTCGTCCACAGCCTTCTGTTTCATACAGTAATGATCCGGGCAGGTTGCTTCGATCATTGTAACTTTTCCATCTTTGATCTCGCAGACATTGGTGTCTCCGATGTGGATGATCTGGTCCTGGGAAAGCGAATAGGTTCCGAATTCTTTTCCGTCAACGGTAATACGGATCGTATTATGGGAACGTTTCCCCTCAATCTGAAAACCAAGCCAGAGAACCCCCGCCAGAATCAGGATCCCGGCAATAAAAATCAATTCTTTTTTCTTCAAAACAAATCTCCATTTCTGTTACAGATTCAGAAAAAATCATATCATAATCGAAATTAAAAGGCAAACATAAGTTAATGATATCTAACCATAATTCATACAGCTGTTCCCAACGGAAAGGGAGGAGTGGCGATGATTTTTCTTTTATAAAAGACATAAAACAGAAAAATTCATATTGGAAAAAGTTATAAACTACTAACAAAAGTGTAGACAAGAAAAAAAACAGGTGATATAATACCTAACTGTAAGTTAGCATCGTCTAATTTTGCAAAAAAGATTAATCAAAACTAATTTATGTATATGGATAAAAACTATATAATTTATCCAAAAGACAGTTATACGCAGATTACAGGACTGGATCGAGAGCATCTGACGTAGCAATATATGTTCGCATAGCGTGAGTCTGATGCAGCAATTTACAGAATTGTTAAAAATACAAGGGAGAAAAGAGATGAAAAATCAGAATTTTTATATGAGAGTGATCTCCTTACTGTTGGTGATCCTGGCTGTACTTTTTTATAACAGCAGCATGAAAGCCCAGGCAAATGAAAAAGAGATCGCGGCTCTGACAGATAAGGTAGATACACTTCAGGAGCAGCAGAATGAACTTCTCAGTGCGCTGGAGACGAGTTATGTAAATCGTATGCAGAATCAGGCAGCATCTGCAGGATCAGGCAGCAGTGATGCAGATGCAGTAGGCGATGACAAAACAACAGACACTTCAGACGGCAATGTATCCGATGCAGACGCAGAGGACACAGCAACCGCAGATTCCGATAATGTATATAAAGATGGAACCTATACAGGAGAAGCCGAGGGATACGGCGGGACCATTCAGGTGGAGGTGACACTTACCGGTGATGAGATCACATCCATCAACGTAGTCAGCGCCCCAGGTGAGGACAGTGCATATCTTTCACAGGCAGAGAGTGTGATCGATTCCATCCTGAGTGCTCAGAGTACAGATGTGGATACCGTATCCGGAGCAACGTTCAGCTCCACAGGAATCCTGAACGCAGTGGATGCGGCACTTGGAAAGGCGGAAAACTCATGAAAAAAAGACAGCGGGAGGTAAGGCTGATGCGTGCGGGAATACAGCTGGCATTTTTTATTGCCGCCCCGTCTCTGTTTTCTACAGCCTTTGCAGGTATCAAATCGATCTTTCTTGCCATTGCGGCCGGTCAGCCGGTGGAGTGGAATTCCTTTCTGACTGTAACGGCAGTGCTTCTGATCTTTACCTGCTTTTTCGGAAGACATTTCTGCGGATATGCGTGTGCATTCGGATCTTTCGGAGATGCCGTATATGAAGGCTTTTCCTGGATCCGGATGAAATGCTTTCACAAAAAAAAGAAACCGGCTCTTTCCGAAAAAATGGTTCACGGGCTTCAGAAAGTCAAATATATCGTACTGGCACTGATCCTGCTTTCCTGCCTTACAGGTGTATACGGAAAGCTTACGGGAACCAGCCCGTGGGATGTTTTTTCCATGCTCACGGCAGGACGGCTCCCGAACAGCAAATATCTGGTGGGAATTGTGCTCCTGGTGCTGATCATTGTGGGAATGTGTACACAGGAAAGGTTTTTCTGCCAGTTTCTCTGTCCCATGGGAGCGGTTTTTGCATTAATGCCAATCCTTCCGGGTGCACTGTTTCGGAGAAACCGTGAGAAATGTCCGCCGAAATGTGGTCTCTGTAAAAAAAGATGTCCGGCTCATCTGGATATCGACGGCGACACAGGCAGATCCGGCGAATGTCTTTGCTGCCACGCATGTGCCGCAGCATGCCCGAGAAAAAATATTCACATTGGAACAATTGAGGAAAAATGATCTATGAGATATCAGGCTCTGAAAAAGAAAACTTTTCTGGCAGCAGTTACATTTACAGGAATTGCGGTGTTGTTTCCTGTGCTGTGCATGGCTGCTTCGGAAAATGATGTACAGACATATACCGATACAGATTTTGCAATGGATACTGTGGTATCAGAAACACTCTATACCACAGGTGACGATATAAACAGTAAGCTGACAGCTGTGCTGACAGATGTGGAGACGAACCTTCTTTCCTGGACCAATGAGAAGTCCCAGATCTATAAGGTGAATGCAGACAGCGGAAAAGATACGGAGATTTCCGACGAGCTTTCCGGATACCTGAAACGTCTTCTGAAGATCGCAGAGGATTCTGACGGAGCCTTTGACCCAACCATCGGGAAGCTGATCCGCCTGTGGGATATTGGAGGGGAAAACCAGAAAATTCCGGAAGAAGCAGAAATTAAGAATGTTCTGAAGGATTCCGGATATCAGAAGATTTTTCTTGACGGAAATACGGTCCACATGGAGGAGGGCTGTTCTCTGGATCTTGGAGCAGCGGGAAAGGGTATTGGCTGTGACCTGATCCTTAAAGAACTGGAAACAAAGAAGGATGTAACAGCAGCACTTATGAATCTGGGAGGAAGCAGTGTCATGACCTACGGAAGCAAGCCGGATGGTTCTTCCTGGAATGTGGCAGTGACAGATCCCAGAGCTGAAAATGAGGATGACTATCTTGGTGTGGTTGCCTTAAATGGTACAGAATTTCTTTCCACATCCGGAGATTATGAGAAATATTTTATCGAAAATGGTGTAAGGTATCACCACATTATGGACCCGTCTACCGGCTATCCGGCAGAAAGCGGAGTGACCGGGGTAACGGTAGTCTGTGACTCAGGTCTGGAGGCAGATGCGCTTTCCACAGCATGTTTTGTGCTGGGGGTGGAAAAAGGGACACAGCTGTTGAAAGCTTACGGTGCAGACGGACTTTTTGTGGATGAAGACCATCATGTGTATCTCACTAAGGGGATGAAGGAGCGGTTCAGCCTGCTTGCGGATTCCTATAGTGTGGAGGATATTGCAGAGTGAAGCTGATCTCCCGGCGATCCGGTTTATGACTGTTTGGCAGAGGGGAATGCTCATATCCGCAGTACTTGCGATAGTAAACCTGGAAAGGGTTCTATAAATATATCATATTTTTAGGAGGAATAAGCAATGCAGAAGTGGAATCTATTGAAAAAAACAGCTCCATGCATTTTAAGTCTTGCAGTGGCAGCAACAACCTTTCCGACCGCTGTAATGGCATCTGATCTTGATGCAGCCGTGGTTTCCGAGGCAGAGGCAGGAGATACGGAGGATTTTAGCACAGAGGAAACGGCAGAGGATACTGAAGCTGTAGCAGAAGAAGCTATAGAGGATGCTGCAGACATAACAGAAGAAGCAGCAGAGGATGCAGCAGTGCCAGAAGCTGTTGCAGACGAGACAGAGGATATCCAGCAGGAAGATACAGAAGCTGTCGAGACTCTGGATGAGACAGCAGAGGAAGCAGACCCGTTCTCTACAGGGGAAGAGGATTTCACAGAAGGCGATGAAGTGGCGGAAGCATTTTCCGATTCTGACCAGCTGACAGGCGAGTATCAGTACGTATATGCAGGACTTACCTGGGGTGAGTACTGGGCAGCAGAAGGCGTATATGCAGCTGGAGATACAAGCTCTTCAGAAGAGAAGGATTCACATAGTGAGTTTGATACAGGAGCTTTTGATACAGTAACAAGAGCGACTGCAAATCATGGACTCCACAGAGGAAGCTATCAGACAGAAGCTACGATCATTGCTGAAGACGGAACCAGATTCGACGTATCCTACTGGGAGGATAAAGGAAGCACACTTTATCTTACAGACGGTTCCAAGGTAAAATGGAACAGAGGCAGTATAACAACAGAAGATGGAAAAACCTATACGATGGATCATTATGAGATATATGGTCTGAAATATGTCCCGGTAGCAGTTAAGACCGCAGATTTTGCAGATTTCTGCAAAAAGTATAATGTCGTACAGGATGGAGCTGTGCTCTCCGGAGGATACAGTGAAAACAATCTCCAGTATTACAAAGGCCTTGTGGCAGACGTAAATGCACAGACAAATGGTCTGAAATATGCGGAGAAAAATGGTGACGGCTTTACATTTACAGCAAGAAAATCAGACGGAACAGCTTCCGGTATCAAGGATCAGGCGTTAAAAACAGCAACAGAGATCAAGCCGAGTGTAAAAGCAGCAAGCGGAAGCTACGGCGAATTCCTCCGTGTGGATCTCAATGGAAATTATGGCGATCTTGGTGCAAATATGCAGGCTGTACGCTGGGATTATTATGGAGATGATTCCACATATACAAAATGCCTCGCTTCTTATGGAACCAAGTTTGCCGCAGATAACTGGATGCATAAAGCAATGGGAATCCAGCTTGGACTTACAAAATCTGCACGCTGCAAGCTTCCGGGAGGAACAGACGGAACAGGATACTGGAAACTGACAGTGTATGCTCTTGGATATAATGACTATACCTACAGCTTCCAGGCAACTGCAGAGAATATCGTAAATCCTACAATGGAGCCAACTGATTTTACAAGTCTTAAAACAGAAGTGGAAGCTGCAAAGGCTCTGGCAGAGGCAGATTACACAATTGCAACCTGGAAGTCCTTTGCCGGTGAGCTTCAGGAAGCAGAAGACATTCTTGCAAAAACAGATGCAAGTCAGGCTGAGGTAAATGAAGCACTTGAACATCTTCAGGGAGCAGAGAAAGAGCTTCAGAAGGTAACAGTTACACTTGATAAGACAGCAGCAGCTGTATATACAGGAAAAACAACGACTCTTAAGGCAACAACAAATGACAGCGATGCAGCAGTAACATTTAAGTCCGGCAACACAAAGGTTGCAACGGTAAGCAGCAAGGGTGTTGTTAAAGGCGTAAAAGCCGGAACAGCAGTTATCACAGCAAAGGTCGGAAATGCCACAGCAACCTGCAAGGTAACAGTAAAAGCTTCTACAATTAAATTTGCAAAGGCTTCCGTAACGATCTACAAAGGAAAAACAGCAACTGTAAAAGCAACTGCAACACCATCTGCAACTGTAAAATACACAAGCAGCAACACAAAGGTTGCAACCGTAAACAGTAAAACAGGTGTTGTAAAAGGAATCAAAGCAGGAACCGTTACGATTACAGCAAAGGCAGGAGCCCTGAAGACAACCTGCAAAGTAGTTGTCAAGAATCCTGCATTCAGTCTTGTAAAATCTTCTGCAACGATCAAAAAAGGTAAAACAACAACCATCAGATCCAAAGCAACACCTGCAGGCAAGGTTACATATACAAGCAGCAATAAAAAAGTTGCAGCTGTAAACAGCAAGGGTGTTGTAAAGGGAATCAAAAAAGGTAAAGCAACGATCATAGTGAAATGCAACGGAATTACAAAGAAATTTGTGGTAACAGTTAAATAATTTCACTGTTGAACCGAATGTGATCACAGATATCCAGAAGCCTCTGCCGCAGACATAGAGCAATGTCTGCGGCAGAGGTCTGCTGATTTCTGAAGAGCAATGTCTGACAGAGGCCGCAAGAAAAGAGGAGAGAGTAAGGAAGCATGGAAAAAGATCTGAAAGATAAAAAGCAGGAGGAAAAAAATACTCCGAAGATACCCTGGACCAAGCTGGTTCCTGCAGCTGCTGTGATTGCGGCGCTTGTGTTTTCAGGCATAAAGGCGAAGGGCTCTGATGGAGAGACAGAAGCAGTCGGGCAAGCAGAGACGACCGTAATGTCTGCTTCAGAGCTGGAAAAATATCTCGGGTATGAAAAAGAAAATACTGCTTCTGACAACACAGCTGAGAAAAACAGTACAACAAAAAAGAAAAGCTCATCGAAAAAAAGTGCAAAAAAAACAGCAGCGAAAAAAAGCTCAGGTATAAGAACGGTTTCCGAATCTGCAAAAAGCAATGCCGGCGCCGCAGGACAGGGAACCACGCAGACACCGGTAGCAAGCGTTCCGGCAGATGGATATAAGGACGGTACGTATGAAGGAAGCGGAACCGGATTTGGCGGGACGATCCGCGTGAGAGTAACAATCAGCGGTGGAAAGATTGCGGCCATAGATATTCTGGAGGCATCTGGAGAAACCGCGTCGTATTTTGCGTCAGCTCAGGGTGTGATCAGCAGGATGATCGCCGGAAATACACCGAATGTAGATGCAGTAAGTGGAGCAACCTATTCCTCCAACGGAATCATCCAGGCAGTTCAGAATGCCCTCTCCCAGGCAGCGGCAGATGGAAACAGCCAGCAGGTCACCCCTACACCTGCAGCAACTGCTTTACCAACTCCGACATCAGCTCCGTCACCTACAAAAAAACCATCCAAAAAACCATCTCCTACAAAGAAACCGGAAGATCCGGACAGTCCCCAAAAATATCTGGACGGTAAATATACAGCTTCGGCAAAGGGCTTCAATGGAGACGTGAAAGTAATTGTGACCATCAAGGATGGCGTGATCGAAGCCCTGAAACAGGAAAATACGGACACGGAGCAGTTTTTTGAAAAAGCATGGAGCGTGCTGGAGGAACAGATCATTGGTACGGATTCTGTAGATGATATTGATGCAGTCAGCGGAGCAACCTATTCCTCCAACGGAATCCTCAACGCTGTAAAAAAAGCTCTTAAAGAAGCGATCAATCCGGAGTATGGAAAGAAACCGACACCAACTCCGACAAAGAAACCGACACCAAAGCCAACAGCCACACCGAAACCTACGGCAACGCCGAAACCAACAGCCACACCGAAGCCAATAGAGACGCCGGCAGCAACCCCGACGCCGGAGCCGGAGAATCCGAATATGACGCCGGTTCCTGAAAAACCCAATGTAACTCCAACACCAGGGACAGATGAGCCGGATGCAACACCGGAGCCAACGGAAGCACCGGAACCGGTGGGAATGTACAGAGATGGAACGTATACAGGCTCGGCTTTTGGATATGGAGGAAAAACATATCTGACAATTACGATCTCAGGAGGCCAGATCGCATCCATTGAGCAGACAAATCAGGATACACCGGAATTTTTTGATCCTGCATGGAGCACGATCTATTCTCAGATCATGGCAAACCAGTCGGCGGATGGGATCGATACTGTCAGCGGAGCCACATATTCCTCCGAAGGGATCCTGGACGCTGCACAAAAAGCCCTTGCCCAGGCAAAGAATTAACCGGGTGAACGTTGGAGCAGCTATAAACATCTGAATCTAAGCCAATAATAAGAGGTGAAAGAAACCTCTGGACTTCTTGATTTTTTTTGAAGTTCAGAGGTTTTTTGCTAGGTTTCTGAAATTGCTTCTATAAATCGATAAAAAAATAACAGGAATATATACAGAATAATAGGAAAAATATCAGAAAATATAAGCGGTTTAAATAATTTGAAATGCAAATTGGCGGGGATTAACCTGAGAAATACAATAAAATTTTTATTGCACAGGGCAATGTTTTATGTTATGTTTGAATGTGTGTAATTAAAGTTGTTATTAAAATGACAAACAACGCTGAAAGGAGAACAAATATGAGCAGTAAAATTACGATCATCGGAGCAGGAAGTGTAGGAGCAACTATCGCTTATACCTTATCACAGAGGAGTATTGCATCAGAGATCGTTCTGATCGATATTAACAAAGATAAGGCTGAAGGTGAGGTTATGGATATTGAGCAGGGAACCAGTTTCCGTGAGCCGATCTCCATCGTGGCAGGAGATTACCCGGATGCTGCAGATTCTGACATTGTGATCATCACTTCCGGTATTGCCAGAAAACCGGGACAGACTCGCATCGAGCTGACACAGACCAACGTCAACATTATGAAGAGTATTACTCCGGAGATCGTAAAGGTGGCTCCCAAAGCGCTTTATATTATCGTAAGTAATCCATGTGATGTTATGACTTATGCATTTGCAAAGCTTTCCGGACTGCCGGAAAATCAGATCCTTGGTTCCGGAACCGCCCTGGATACGGCCCGTCTCCGCTGCAGACTTTCTCAGCACTACGGTGTATCTGAGAAAAACATCCACGCCTATGTATTCGGAGAGCATGGAGATACTTCCTTTGTACCGTGGTCCAGAGCCTTTGTTGCAGGTGCGACCCTTGATGAATTTGACAAGATCGTTCATGAGGATCAGAAAGATCTGCAGCCACTTGACAGAGAAGAGGTTCTGGAGTATGTTCATACTTCAGGATCAACTGTGATCGCCAAGAAGGGTGCTACATTTTATGCGGTAGCCGTATCTGTTTGCAGACTTTGCTCGCTTCTTCTTGCAGCATCTGATACAATAGTCAGTGTATCAACCATGCTTCACGGAGAGTACGGTGTTGAAGACGTATGTCTTAGTACCATGGCTTCTATCGGACCGGAAGGTGTAAAACGTATCGTTCGTGTTCCGCTGACCGAGGAGGAGACAGAGAAGCTTCATGCAAGCGCCAATGCTCTGAAGGACGTGATCGCACAGATTGATCTTTGATAAATGTCAGAAGCTGTGTAAAGAGGAAAAAGCAGCCTCAGGCAAATTTGAAACAACGGGAGAAAGATAAAAATGGATATTATTCAGGTAATTACCAGAGAATTGAACGTTGAGAAATGGCAGGTCGAGGCAGCGGTTAAGCTGATCGATGAAGGCTGCACCATTCCTTTTATTTCCAGATACCGTAAGGAAGCAACCGGTACACTGAACGATGAACAGCTTCGTAATCTTAATGAGAGACTTACTTATTTAAGAAATCTTGAGGATAAAAAGGCTCAGGTTCTGGGCAGCATCGAGGAGCAGGGCAAGCTGACTCCGGAGCTGAAGAAACAGATCGAGGCAGCGCAGACACTCGTTGTGGTAGAGGATCTTTACCGTCCGTACCGCCCGAAGCGCCGTACACGTGCCATCATCGCCAGGGAAAAAGGTCTGGGACCTCTGGCCGACATCATCCTTCTCCAGATGACGAAGAAACCTCTTGAAGAAGAGGCAAAAGCATTTCTTTCTGAGGAAAAAGAAGTCAAAACTGTGGAAGAGGCCATCAGCGGTGCCAGAGATATCATTGCAGAACACATTTCTGATGAAGCAGATTATCGTATCAGTATCCGTAAGAGAACAATGGATAAGGGAACTATATGTTCCACCGCAAGAGATGAGAAGGAGCAGTCTGTATACGAGATGTATTATGACTTTGAGGAGCCGGTGAAAAAGCTTGCAGGTCATCGTGTCCTTGCTCTGAACCGTGGTGAGAAAGAGAAATTCCTTACTGTGAAGATCCTTGCACCTGAGGAAGAGATCATCCGTTATCTTGAAAAACAGGTGATCGTCCGCGATAATCCATACACTACACCTGTTCTGAAAGAAGCCATTGAGGACAGCTATAAACGTCTCATCGGACCGGCTATTGAGCGTGAGATCCGAAGTGCCCTTACAGAGGCAGCAGAGGACGGTGCCATCCATGTCTTTGGCAAAAATCTGGAGCAACTTCTCATGCAGCCTCCAATTGCAGGACAGGTAGTTCTTGGCTGGGACCCTGCCTTCCGTACCGGATGCAAGCTGGCAGTGGTAGATCCTACCGGAAAGGTTCTGGATACCACAGTTATTTATCCCACAGCACCAACCAATGAGACCAAGATCCGTGCCGCAAAGGAAACCCTGAAAAAGCTTATCAGCAAATATCATGTGACACTGATCTCTGTAGGAAACGGAACGGCATCCAGAGAATCCGAGCAGATCATCGTGGAGCTTCTTAAGGAAATCCCTGAAAAGGTCCAGTATGTTATCACCAACGAGGCAGGTGCTTCTGTATATTCCGCAAGCAAGCTTGCTACGGAAGAATTCCCGAATTTCGATGTTGGACAGAGAAGCGCCGCATCCATCGCAAGACGTGTACAGGATCCGCTTGCAGAGCTTGTAAAGATCGATCCGAAATCCATCGGTGTCGGTCAGTATCAGCATGATATGAACCAGAAAAAGCTGGGAGAAGCCCTTAACGGCGTTGTGGAAGATTGTGTAAACAAGGTCGGAGTGGATCTGAATACTGCGTCTGCATCCCTTCTGGAGTATATTTCCGGAATCAGCAAGGCCATCGCAAAGAATATTGTAGCCTACCGTGAGGAAAACGGCCGTTTCCAGACAAGAAGAGAGCTTCTTAAGGTTGCCAAGCTTGGTCCGAAAGCCTTTGAGCAGTGTGCAGGTTTCACACGGATCACAGGAGGCAAAAATCCTCTGGACGCAACCAGTGTCCATCCGGAAAGCTATGACGCAGCAAAAAAACTCCTGGAAAAGCTGGGCTACACACCGGAAGATGTGGCAGAGCGTAAGCTTACCGGTATTTCCGGGCAGATCCGCGATTACGGAAAACTGGCAAAGGAGCTGGAGATCGGAGAGCCAACCTTACGTGATATCGTAAAGGAACTGGAAAAACCTGCCAGAGATCCACGTGACGAGATGCCGAAACCGATCCTCCGTACCGATGTCCTGGATATGAAGGACCTGAAAGAAGGCATGGTCCTCAAGGGAACTGTCCGCAATGTCATTGACTTCGGTGCTTTTGTGGATATCGGTGTGCATCAGGATGGCCTGGTCCATATTTCCGAGATGAGCGAGAAATTCATCAAACATCCGCTGGAAGCAGTCAGTGTGGGAGATATCGTGGACGTCCGTGTTCTTGGGGTTGATATGAAGAAAAAACGTATCAGCCTTTCCATGAAGGGAATCAGTAAATAAAGAGAAAAACTGAGTAAAGAGAAGCAGGCAAGTATATTCTGCAGCATTCTGCGGCGGATTACCGGACCGATATACAATAAAGCTATAACAGAAATACAGCAGTGGTTTATACCCTATACTTTATAGAACCGGAGAAATCAGGTTTACAGGGAAAAACCACTGCTGTATTATTATATTACCAGATGCGGATTATAGGAAATGCTTATATCAGAAATAAGCTTTGAAGCTCATAGATCGATCCGCATATGTATATCGAATGATCGATCAGACAGGAGGGATTATATTTGGATAGTACTGTACAGACCGTGCAGGAGGTCGGAAATCAGGTAAGCCAGTACAGGCAGATGTTTGAAAATTATCTGCCGGACATCACGAAATTCGGAATCAAGGTTGTTCTGGCTATTGTTGCTTTCTGGGTAGGAAGCACGGTAATTAAATGGATCGTAAAGTTTGTGAGGAAATCACTGACAAAATCCAGGCTGGATACAGGAGTGGCACAGTTCATGTCCTCACTGGTCAAGATCATACTTTACATACTCCTGATCTTTAACATATCCACAAGCTTTGGAGTAAAGGAATCATCTCTGGCAGCACTTCTCGGAACTGCAGGTGTTACTATGGGTCTTGCCCTCCAGGGCGGACTTGCCAACCTGGCAGGAGGCATGATGCTTCTTCTGTTCAAGCCTTTCCAGGTAGGGGATTACATCATCGTTAACGGACAGGACGGAAGCGAGGGAACGGTAGCCAAGGTCGAGATCTGTTATACAACGCTGTTATCCATTGATAACAAGCACATCGTGATCCCGAACGGTACTCTTTCCAATGTGACCATCACCAACGTAACAGCAAGGGATCAGCGAAGGCTGGAGATCAAAGTGGGGATCTCTTACAATGCAGATATCCAGAAGGCCAAGGATATCCTGGAAGATATCCTCACCGAGGATCCGGATACAAGAGAAGACGAAGAGATGGTGGTATTCGTAGACGAGCTGGCAGAAAGCTCTGTGATCATGGGCTTTCGTGTCTGGGTAGATACCGACCGCTACTGGGCAGCCAGATGGAGATTGAACCAGAGGATCAAGGAAGATTTTGATTATTATGGAATTGAGATTCCTTATAATCAGCTGGATGTGCATATCCATAAATAATGTGCATAAAGGAAGAAAGCTAAAGCCCTTTCACATGGCAGAGAAATTGCTGTGTGGGAGGGTTTTTTGGTGAAAGTAACTGGTTTTGAGATTATTACTGCCATTCACGATAATAGAGAATATGAAAATTATTGACAAACCAGTGTCGGGGTGCAATAATACCCCACAGAGATAGTATTTGGACTCAAAACTATACTCTGGCTGAAATCACTGGAATCTTATATAAAAATAGCCAGCCGGAACCCGGGATCGGGAACGGACGGATATATGAAAATTATAAAAGATACGAGCCTGTATCGATGATAACGAAGGCGTTACAACAGTTATGGGAATTTTGAGCAACTGTTGAAGAGCATGCTTTTCGTGTATAAAAAACAGGACTCAATATACAGGGAATCAATCAGAAGCGTTTCAGGGTCGAAGTGTACCCCGAGACGCTTTTTTATTAAATACAGAAGCGGATGCTTTTATCCACTTGAAAGTTATTCCCTGCAGGAAAGGACTTATATAAGATGACAATAGAGATGTTAAAAGGAAAGATCCACAGAGCAACCGTTGTCCAGGCGGAACTGGATTATGTAGGAAGTATCACTGTGGATGAGGAACTGCTGGAAGCTGCCGGGATACTGGAATATGAGAAGGTCCAGATCGTAGATGTGAACAACGGCAGCCGTTTCGAGACATACACCATTTGCGGAGAACGCGGAAGCGGTATGATCTGCCTGAACGGAGCAGCAGCAAGATGTGTAAGCACCGGTGACAAGATCATCATCATGGCTTACGCACAGTACGAGCAGGAAGAAGCCCGTACTCACAAGCCTGCAGTTGTATTTGTAGATGAAGAGAACAGGATCAGCAGAGTGACCAATTATGAGAAACACGGACTGCTGAAGGATATGGCCTGACGCAGATCAGGAAGATAATAAGACGAAGGTGAATTCAGAAAAGAGGCTATCTCGAATCTATTAAGAAAACCGGTTCCGGAACCGGAAAAGAGGAGAGCACAATGCAGGTAACAAAAACAGTAGAAGAAACAAGAAAACAGATCAAAGCGTGGAAAAAAGAAGGAAAAACAGTAGGCCTTGTGCCAACCATGGGATTTCTCCATGAGGGACACGCAAGCCTGATCAAAAAATGCAGAGAGCAGAATGATATCGTAGTGGTATCCGATTTCGTCAATCCTACACAGTTCGGTCCTACCGAGGACCTGGAAGCCTACCCGAGAGACTTTGAGCGTGACAGCAAACTCTGCGAAAGCCTGGGAGCAGACCTGATCTTCTGCCCGGAGCCTTCCGAGATGTATCATGATCCCCACGCATTTGTAAGTATAGATACTCTGTCAGAGACACTTTGCGGAAAAACACGTCCGATCCATTTCAAAGGTGTGTGTACCGTTGTGACCAAGCTGTTCCACATTGTGGCACCGGACAGAGCATATTTCGGACAGAAAGACGCACAGCAGCTGGCCATCATCCGCAAGATGGTGCGTGATCTGAACTTCGATATTGAGATCGTAGGCTGTCCGATCATCCGTGAGGAGGACGGACTTGCAAAATCCTCCAGAAATACATACTTAAGCCCTGAAGAGAGAAAAGCAGCTCTTTGCCTGTCAAAGGCAGTAAAAGCCGGACAGGAAGCCATTCACGCAGGAATCCCGGCAGAAGAGCTTCTCGGAAAAATGCGAGCAGTGATCGAAGCAGAGCCTCTGGCAAAGATTGATTATGTATCCATGGTAGATGCACTTACCATGCAGCCGGTGGAAAAAGCTGATCGCAGCGTTCTTGTAGCAATGGCTGTTTACATCGGAAAAACAAGACTGATCGACAACTTCAGCTACGAGGTATAATGTATGGGAAAAGTTTTAAAGAAAATCGGAATTATCAGCAGTCTTGCATCCAGATATATCGGGATCATTATCATCGCTTTTTCCTGCCTGGCTTTTTTCTGGCGTGACGGATTTTCCTGGATGACGAACTATACGTCTGTATTTCTGGGAGTGATCATGTTTGGTATGGGTCTGACCATAAAACTGGATGACTTCCGGGCAATTTTTTCCAGACCCAAAGAAGTGGTGATCGGTGCAGTGGCTCAGTATACCATTATGCCGGTGATCGCCTGGCTTCTGTGTAAAGTGATGAACCTTCCGGCAGATCTGGCACTGGGAGTGATCCTGGTGGGATGCTGTCCGGGCGGAACAGCCAGCAATGTGATCACCTATATCGCAGGAGGTGATGTGGCGCTTTCTGTGGGAATGACTATAGTTTCCACACTGGCAGCACCGTTGATGACACCGTTTCTTGTATATGTTCTGGCAGGAGCCTGGGTGGAAGTATCCTTCTGGGCCATGGTGCTTTCTGTGGTAAAGGTAATTCTGATCCCGGTTCTCCTGGGAGTTTTTCTTCGGAGTCTTGCGGGAGAGCATGTGGATAAGGTATCCGATGTTATGCCGCTGGTGTCGGTTGTAGCTATTGTTATGATCATCGGAGGAATTGTGGCTGTAAATGCAGAGAAGATCGTAAGCTGTGGAGTTCTGGTGCTTGGAGTAGTGGCGATCCACAATTTCTGTGGTATGATGCTGGGATTTCTGGCTGCAAAAATCTTCCATGTGGAGTATTCCAGAACAACAGCTATAGCTATAGAGGTAGGCATGCAGAACAGTGGCCTTGCTGTCTCACTGGCAGCAGCTAATTTTGCAGCCAATCCGCTTGCAACACTTCCGGGCGCGATCTTCAGTGTATGGCACAATATTGCGGGTTCCATTTTTGCGGGGATCCGCCGTGCAGGTGCAGAAAACCTTGCAGAGCTTGACCGGATCAGGGAAATCGACTGCTGTAATTGCGAAAAGCAATAAGTAGTGAATGCGGATTGCGGATGTCCTCCTGACGGGGAACAGCAAAGCTGTGGAAGAATGTCTGTAAAGAAAGATCCCGGGGAGTTTGAGAGATAAAATGACAGATTATGTCGAAAGAAAAAGTCATAAAATGCAGAATTGTGGTTTACAAATTTTAGCCGGTATACTATAATAACCACATGGACGAACAAACGTCCCCAACATATGAAAACCGGGGGGCCCGCTGAAGCGAGCTGAGAGTAGACTGTAAATGTCTTGACCCATAACCTGATTTGGATAATGCCAACGTAGGGACATATGCACGAAGGATTCTTAAAGACACAGAAGATCAGAGAGTACAGAAGAGATCAGAAGTACAGAAGATTTTCATTAAGTACGTAAGATTAAGAGCCGGTTGCCGTGATGCGTATGCGTTGCAGCAGCCGGTTTTTTGTTGTATAAACACAAAGAATTTATGGAAGGAGATTTTTTTTACATGAGAAATTACAGTACACAGATGGAGGCAGCCCGTAAAGGCATCATCACACCTGAGCTTGAGACCGTAGCTAAGAAGGAACGCATGACAACAGAGGAACTGCTTCCGCTGGTAGCCTCCGGTAAGGTGGCGATCTGTGCAAATAAAAATCACAAATGTATCGATCCGGAGGGCGTAGGTTCCATGCTCCGCACCAAGATCAATGTAAACCTTGGTGTATCCAGAGACTGCAAGGACTACGATGTAGAGATGCAGAAAGTAATGGAAGCTGTAAACATGGGCGCACATGCTATCATGGATCTTTCTTCCCACGGAAATACCATTCCGTTCCGCCGCAAGCTGACATCCGAGTGTCCGGCCATGATCGGAACCGTTCCGGTTTATGATTCCGTTATCCACTATCAGAGAGATCTTGATACACTGACAGCCAAGGATTTTATCGATGTAGTAAGACTCCATGCACAGGATGGTGTTGACTTTGTAACTCTTCACTGTGGAATCACAAGAAAGACCATCGATCAGATCCGTAACCACAAGAGAAAAATGAATATCGTTTCCAGAGGAGGATCTCTTGTATTTGCATGGATGTGTATGACCGGTGAGGAGAATCCGTTCTATGAATACTACGACGAGACGAGCGCTTTGAAGAACTGCCCATGGATAAGTTTGCCGAGCACACCCGCGCCTTTGTCAAGGTCGAGGACGGCTGCAACCGTCGCTGCGCCTACTGCGTTATTCCGCGCGCCCGCGGTCCGGTGCGCAGCCGCGATGAGGCGAGCGTGCTGGAGGAACTGCGCCGCCTGGCCGACGCCGGGTATAAGGAGGTCGTGCTGACGGCCATCAGCCTGCCGAGCTACGGCACCGACAGCGGTACGAGCCTGGTGGAGCTGATCGAAAAAGCCGCCGAGGTGCCCGGCATTGAGCGCATCCGGCTGGGCAGCCTTGACCCCGACATGCTGCACGATGACGACATCCGCCGCATGGCCGCCGTAAAGAAGCTCTGCCCGCAGTTCCATTTAAGCCTGCAGAGCGGCTGTGACAAGACGCTGCGCGCCATGCGCCGCCCCTACACGACGGCCCAGTACGCCGATATTGCAGCCAAGCTGCGCGCGGCATTCGGTGCGGACAACGTCAGCTTTACCACCGATGTCATCGTAGGCTTCCCCGGCGAGACGGAGGATGACTTTGAAGCCAGCATGGCCTTTGTGACGGGAATGAGGTTTTTGAAGGTGCATGTGTTCCCCTACTCCCGCCGCGAAGGCACGGCAGCCTACGACTTTGCCGACCAGTTGCCCGAGCACGAAAAGGAGGCCCGCAGCCGCCGCATGGCCGCCGCTGTGGAGGAGGTACGCGCTGCCGAAGCAGCCGCTATGCAGGGCCGCAAAGCCAGCGTGCTGCTGGAAACGCCACTGTCCGCCACAATGTTCACCGGCTACACGAAGCAGTACCTGCCTGTGCTGGTCAGCGCACCCGGGCACAAGACCGGCGACGTTGTGGAGGTCACGCTGGGGGCCTGGGACGGGAAACGGTGCAGGGCAGAGATCGTTTGATTTGTATTGATTGTTGCAACGCCGTTATTCATGCTCGATGTAGGGGCAATGCTTGCATCGAACCGCGGGCTGATGCCTGCATCCGCTCCTGCAGGCCGGGGATGCCGCGGCACCGCAAGAGATATTGCATCCATTCTGCAGGGAAATCTCTGGATTTTACAGAGATTTTCCTGTTTTTTGTTGCCTGCCCTCTTGCAAAAAGTATGGATTTTTGGTAAAATTTTAACAGGAGCGGGTGTACCCGCTGATACGTCACTTTTGGAGCAAACAGAGCAAAACAAAGGAGCAATTACAATGAGAGGCATTTACACCCCCGTAACGGATATCCGTCGCAAGGTGTTCACTGAGGTTGCCCGCATGGCCTATGAGGTCAACGAGCTTTCCGACTACGAAAAGCTGATGCGTGAGCTGCCCTTCAAGATCATTCCCGGTGAGGAAAAATCTCTGCGCAGCAGCATCTTCCTGGAGAGAGCCATCATCTCCGAGCGCGTCCGTCTGGCCATGGGCATGTCCCTGCGTCCGCTGGATGAGAGCGTGCCCGCCAGCGAGGGTCTGGAGCACAGCGTTATTGCGGACAAGTACTACGAGCCGCCGCTGATCAATGTCATCAAGTTTGCCTGCAACGCCTGCCCGGAGAAGGTCATCAAGGTCACGGCCATGTGCCAGGGCTGCCTGGCGCACCCCTGCCAGGAGGTCTGCCCGAAGCACGCCATCAGCTTCCGCAACGGCAAGAGCCACATTGACCAGAGCCTCTGCGTCAAGTGCGGCCGCTGCGTCAACAGCTGCCCTTACAGCGCCATCGTCAAGACCGAGCGCCCCTGCGCCGCGGCCTGCGGCATGGGTGCCATCCACTCCGACGAGCATGGCCGTGCCGAGATCGATTACGATAAGTGCGTTTCCTGCGGCATGTGCCTGGTCAACTGCCCGTTCGGCGCTATCGTTGACAAGGGCCAGATCTTCCAGCTGATCCAGTCCATCAAGCGCGGTGATGAGGTCGTTGCCATCGTGGCCCCCGCCTTCATCAACCAGTTCCCCGGCATGACCCCCTCCAAGCTGAAGGAGGCCATGCGTCAGCTGGGCTTTGCCGATGTGGCCGAGGTCGCCATCGGTGCCGACCTGTGCACCATCGACGAGGCGAAGGACTTCATGGAAGAGGTTCCCGCCAAGATTCCGTTCATGGGTACGTCCTGCTGCCCCGCGTGGAGCGTGATGGCTAAGAAGCTGTTCCCCCAGCAGGCCGAGTGCATCAGCATGGCCATGACCCCCATGGTCCTGACCGCCCGCCTCATCAAGAAGGAAAAGCCCAACGCCCGTATCTGCTTTATCGGCCCCTGCGCCGCCAAGAAGCTGGAGGCCAGCCGCCGTTCCGTCCGCAGTGAGGTCGACTTCGTCCTGACCTTCGAGGAGCTGATGGGTCTGTTTGAGGCCAAGGCTGTCAACTTTGCCGACCTGCCGGACAACCCGGAGGATGCCTTCAACAGCGCCAGTGCCGACGCCCGCGGCTTTGCTGCCTCCGGCGGTGTCGCACAGGCGGTTGTCAACGCTATCAAGAAGATGGACCCGGACCGCGAGGTCAAGGTCATGAGCGCCCAGGGTCTGGCCGACTGCAAGAAGATGATGATGATGGCCAAGGCCGGCAAGTACAACGGCTACCTGCTGGAAGGCATGGCCTGCCCGGGCGGCTGCATTGCCGGTGCCGGTACGCTGGCTGACCCCGCCAAGAGCGTTGCTATGCTGAACAAGTACAAGAATGAGGCCACCATGAAGGTCGCCACCGAGACCCCGTATCAGGATTCTCTGGATTTGCTGCACTATTGATATGTAACTGAACAGCCCCGCATGGAGATGAAAACTCCATGCGGGGCTGTTTTTTGCGGTGATTTGCGGGCCGATGCGAGCATCGGCCCCTACAGGGAGCAAACTTTCCGCTTGCAGCGGCGAAAACATCCGCGGGCGGATATGGGATCCGCTCCTACCGATTCGGCAAAGCGTTTCTTACTTGTGGTACTTCATTCCTGCGTTGATCGTGCAGGCGCGGTAGAGCTGCTCGGTCAAAACAAGACGCGCCAGCTGGTGCGGCAGCGTGATGCGTCCCAGGCTGATGCGGGCCTGTGCGGCGCGCTTGACGCTGTCGTCCAGCCCGTGGGAGGAGCCGATGACAAACGCCATATCCCCTGCGCCGCTCATGGCGCGGTCTGCAATCATAGCCGCCAGATCCTCACTGGATACCTGCTTGCCCTCGACACAGAGCGCAACGAGATACGCACCCCTGCGCACGCTGGCCAGGATAGCCTCCCCCTCCTTTTGCAGCGCTTTGGCGATCTGCCTGTCGCTGGCGTTCTTGTCGGCAATCTGCACCTCGGGCAATTCGATAATACGAAAATTGCAGAAGCCGCCGAGGCGCTTCTGGTATTCGGCCACGCCCTGCGCAAAGTAGGCGGCGTTCATCTTGCCAATGGCAATCAAATCAATATTCTGCATAGGCTCCCCCGCTCAAAATTCAATATACGGGCTGACCTCGCTGCGGGACTGGGTTTGAATCAGCACGTCCCGTCCGGGCTGGATGCCCGCGGCCAGCAGCACGTTATAGACGGTGGTCATGACCAGCTCCGGCGAGTTGTTTGTCTGGCTCAAATGGCAGAGCGCAAACTTTTTGCAGCCGTCCTGGATCAGGTCCAGAATCTCCGCCGCGCAGGCCTTGTTGTCCAGATGGCCGCGGTCACTGGCAATGCGCACCTTCAAATAATACGGGTACGGCCCGCCGTGCAGGCTGAATGCGTCATAGTTGGCCTCCAGCGCGACGAGATCGCAGCCCATCAGGTTGTCCTGTACGACGGGCGTCAGGTAGCCTAGGTCGGTGGCGAACGCCATGACGCGGCCTTCCGGTGTGCGGATGCGGTAGCCGCAGCAGGGCACATCATGGCTGGTGGGAAAGCTCATCACCGTGAAGCTGCCGATTTCCAGCGTCTGACCGTCCACAGGGATTGCCTCCACCGCGGGCGGAATCGTGCCGCGGGAGGCCAGCGTATCCAGAGTATCGGCACATCCGTACAGCGGGACGGGGTGCTTTTTCAAAAAGGTATCCAGTCCCGAGACATGGTCGGAGTGCTCGTGCGTGACGAGGATGCCGACGCAGTCGCTGACCGCCAGACCCAGGGATTTCAGCGCGGTCAGAGTCGTGCGGCAGCTCTTGCCCATGTCGATCAGCAGATACTTGTCCTCGCTGCGGATCAGCGCGCAGTTGCCGGAGGAGCCGGAATACAGGGTGGTAAAATATGCCATTCGTTTGTCCTAACGCTTTCCATAAAAATTGGGCCGCCCGGTCAGCGGCCCAAGGGTCCTTTTAGATTGCCCGGCTCACTGCATTGGCCGGAATCTCGACGCGGCGGATGTCCGCGCCCAGAGCCTGCAGCTTTTCTACGATGTTCTCGTAGCCGCGCTCAATGTGGATGGTCTCGTCGACCTCGCTCACGCCGTTGGCGGCCAGAGCAGCCATGACCATGGCGGCTCCGGCGCGCAGGTCGGTAGCGCGCAGCGGCGCGGGATGCAGCTCCTTCACGCCTTCAATGACAGCGACCTGGCCGTCGACCTGGATGTTTGCGCCCATGTGGATCAGCTCATCCACATAGCGGAAGCGGTTCTCCCAGATGCCCTCCGTCACGATGGAGGTTCCCTTCGCCAGCGTCAGCAGTGCAGTCATCAGCGGCTGCATATCCGTGGGGAAGCCGGGGTGCGGCATAGTCTTGAGCTTGAGCGGCTTCAGCTCGCCGGTGCGCGTGATACGCAGCGCGTCGTCGAATTCCTCCACCTCGCAGCCGGCCGCGCGCAGCTTGGCGGTGATGGGCTCCATGTGCTTCGGGATAACGTTGTGCAGCGTGATGTCCCCCTTCGTGATAGCGGCGGCCACCATATAGCTGCCGGCCTCGATCTGGTCGGGAATGATGGAGTAGTTGCAGCCGTGCATCTCCTTGACGCCGTGGATCTTGATGACGTCGGTACCGGCACCGTGTACGTCTGCACCCATCATATTCAGAAAATTGGCCAAATCGACAATGTGCGGCTCACGGGCCACGTTTTCAAGAATCGTCGTGCCTTCGGCCAGGACAGCGGCCAGCATGGCGTTCATCGTGGCACCGACGGAGACCGTGTCAAAAAAGACGTGCCCGCCGACCAGATGCTCCGACCTGACGTGGATCTGGCCGTACTCCACGGAATCCTCTGCACCAAAGGCAGTGAAGGCTTTCAGGTGTTGGTCAATCGGGCGCGGGCCCAGATTGCAGCCGCCCGGCATGGCGACCTGACCGGAACCAAAGCGGCCCAGCAATGCGCCGAGAAAGTAGTAGCTTGCGCGCATCTGGCGTGACAGTTCATTGGATACCTCGGTGCTGTCCAAATGCGATGTGTCAATTTCATAGGTGCTGCGGCTGACCATGCGGATGCTCGCACCCAGCTCGCTCAAAATCTGCAGCGACGCCATGACATCACTGATACAGGGCAGGTTTTCAATCAGGCACTTCCCGCCGGCCAGGATCGTGGCCGGGAGTATGGCAACCGCGGCGTTCTTTGCGCCGCCAATGTTGACATCGCCAACAAGCGGCTTACCTCCGCGAATAACGTATTTTTCCAAGTGTAGCTCTCCTTTGTGCGGTAATCGGCTCGTATACCCTCTGTACAGGGCCGACCTATAGTACACACTTTCTAAGATTATACAACATTTTGCGATAATTGAAAAGGCCTGTCCCCTGCAATTGCAAAATTTTTGTGAAACAGCACAAGATATGTTGACCATGCACCGTAATTTCGCCGGAAATCACATACCCGAGAACAGCGTATAGGCGCTGAACAGCGCACCGTTATAGGACATCTCAAAATGGCAGTGGTTGCCGGTGGAGTTGCCCGTGGAGCCGACATAGCCGATGACCTGCCCCTGCGTGACGGCCTGCCCCTGAGAAACAGCGATGCTGGACATGTGACCGTACAGCGTCTTGTAGCCGTTGCCGTGGTCGATCTCCACATAGTTTCCGTAAGAATAATGCCAGCCTGCAGCAATGATCGTGCCGGAGTCGGAGGCCAAAATCGGCGTGCCGTAGGCAGCACAGATGTCCGCGCCGCGGTGGCCGTTGCCCATCCAGCGGCTGACGTACTTATAATTCGGCACAGGCCAGATGAAGGAGCCGGAGCCGACCTTGGCAATCATGCCATTCTTCAGCTTCGTGCCGGTGACGGTGATTTCCGGAGTCGGGGCCTGCAGCACATTGTAGGCCACAGCCTGACGGTCCGTGACCGCGCCGTCGATCATCGTTGTCTCGTAGGTGATCTCCTCGGAGCCGTCTGCACCCTCCTGCAGGGTCACGACCTTGCCGAAATCATACTGGTCAGACTCGGTGTTCTGGGTGTCGAACGGGATGGCGACAGTTTCGGTGTCGCGGCGGACGACCTTGACCTTGATGAGCTCTGCCGAGGACGCACCGGTGGTGATGACCGTGCCCGCAGGAATCTCCTGGTCGAGCGTCAGCAGTTCGGGGTTCATCTGTGCCAGAGAGTCAAACGAAACGCCGGTAGCGTTGACGACGCTCTCAACGGTGTCGCCGTCGACGGCTGTATAGGTGTGGATGCCGCCGCCCTCGGTCAGGGCGTTGATGACGTCCGCGTAAGAGCTGACAGACTCCTGCAGATAAACACCGTCCACGAGGCGGATGTTGTGGGCAAACGCCGTATAGACGCTGCTGTCCATCGCATTTTCAAACGGTGCCTTGATGTTTTCCAGATAGCTGCGCAGGTGGTCACCCTCGGTGGTGACGTAGAGCAGCTGATCGTCGACGTAGACAGCCGTGCCGTTGATGATCTCATCGCTGGCCGTGCGCAGGATGGCGTTGGCGATCTCGCTCTCGGTCATCGTCTGGTTGCCGATGGAAAGCGAGTAGGTCGGGTAGACATCCCAGCTAGTGTCCTCCACCGCAGAGCCGGAGGCCTGCAGCATACGCTTGGCCGTGTTGATACGGGACTGCACGTCCTCACGGGCATTTTCAAACACCTGCTCGCTCTCCACGTAACCGACGTTCTCGCCGTTCACCTGCACATTCAGCACAAAGCGCAGCCCCAGCCCGCTGCGCACCAGGACCACAAGCCCTGCTGCGGCAACTGCCGGGAGTATGTAAGTGATAGCGTTCCAGACAACGATGGAGTATTTTCGGATGCCGCTGGCAAGGTATTTTTTCTTGGCACGGCGCACATCGCCATCCTCGCTCTCCACGAGGGTATCGGGGATGTCGCGGATATGACGGATGCCCGAGGCCATCCGCACGAACGGGCTGGTCAAGTCCTCAATCAGCGTGATAATACCGATCAGAATCGGGCGCAGGACAATGAGCAGCAGATTCAGCACGGTATCACCGATGCCGCGCACAACAGTCCCCACTCTGCGGCCTACACAGACAAAAACATACTCGACCCAGAAGCCAACCATGTACAGCATATCGCCGACAGTGTTGCGGCGGTGCAGGTCCTGCATGTAACGGGCTGCCTTGCGGCGGTTATCGCTGCGCTTTTTTTCCTGCGATGAGTGAGAAAAGCGCGTTACAGGGGTCATCTCCGGGGGTTCGGTGAGGCTATCGTTTTTCGGATTGGGATCAGTTTGGATGGGATTCAAAATACGGAAGCTCCTTTCCGTGTGAAGCAAATTTACGTGGGGTCTGCACCGCAGGGCAGACTGTGCAGCTGCCAGCCCGTCAACAGCTTTTCCTGCCGGGCCAGGGCGGCCATATCCTCGGGCAGCGGACACTCCACACGGAGGGACTCCCCTGTCAGCGGGTGCGCAAACGCAAGGATACCGCAGTGCAGTGCGTGACGGCGCAGAAGGATGTCCGACCCGCCGTACAGCGTATCCCCCGCCAGCGGATGGCCGATATAGGACATGTGTACGCGAATCTGATGGGTGCGCCCGGTGCGCGGCCAGCAGGCCAGCAGACTGTGGCCCGGCCCCGCGGCCAGCACCGCGTACTCGGTCAGGCTGTACTTGCCGTCCGCGCACACGCAGCGGCCAATGATGGAGTCACCGCGCCGCGCGATAGGCGCTTCGACCCGGCCCGGCCCCAGCGGCATTGTACCCTGCACAATCGCAAGGTAGCACTTGTGGGCAGACCCGGCCAGCAGCGGTGCGGCAAAGGCGTTTTTCGCGCACAGCACCAGGCCGCTTGTGTTTTTGTCTATGCGGTTTACCGGGCGGAAGATGCCGCTCTCCCCCCGCTGCTGCAAGTGGTACAGCCAGCCGTTGGCCAGTGTGCCGTCAGGGTAGTTCAGCGTGGGGTGCACGGCAATGCCCGCGGGCTTGTTGAGCACCGCGGCAAAATCGTCCTCATAGGCGATGGAAAACGGCACGGGCTGCGGGGTCACACTCGTCTCCTGCTCGGGCGGGAGCGCAAAGCGGATGCACTGCCCGGCGTGTACAGGCTCATTCGTGCGGATGGGCTGATCATCGGCGTAAAAGCCGTCACCGTCATATTTGACGGACTTGATCAGTCCTGCCGTAACACCCTGCATGCGCAGGAACAGCCCCAGCTTGCAGCCCTCGTTTTCCGGCGGCACGGTATAACGCAAAACGGTCACAGTACCGCCCTCCTTAAAGCCTATATGAGGGTATTATACCACAAAACGCCCTGTGATGCAAACCCCAATGTCTGGCAGAAAGGTACGCTGCAACAGCAAACGGCCCTCCCGGAGGAGAGCCGTTTGTGTTATTTCTGTGATTGCAGCTCCGCGGCGCGCTCCAGCACGGGCCGGAGATACTGCCCCGTGAAGGAGTGCGGGTTCTGCGCGACCTCCTCCGGGGTGCCGGTGGCGACGATGGTGCCGCCGCCGCTGCCGCCCTCGGGGCCGAGGTCGATGATATAGTCGGCGCGTTTGATGACGTCGAGATTGTGCTCAATGACGATGACCGTATTGCCCGCATCAACGAGCTTATCCAGCACCTTGACCAGACGGTGGACATCGGCCACATGCAGGCCGGTGGTAGGCTCGTCAAGGATATAGACGGTCTGCCCGGTATCGCGGCGGGCCAACTCATTGGCCAGCTTGACGCGCTGCGCCTCACCGCCCGAAAGCGTTGTGGCTGCCTGGCCCAGCTGGATGTAGCCAAGGCCGACCTCCTGCAGCGTTTGCAGCTTGCGCGCAATCTTCGGAATGTTGGCGAAAAATACGCAGGCCTCCTCCACCGTCATGTCCAGCACGTCGGAGATGGTCTTGTCCTTGTACTTGACCTCGAGCGTTTCACGGTTGTAGCGCTTGCCCTTGCAGACGTCACAGGGCACGTAAATATCCGGCAGAAAGTGCATTTCAATCGTCAGGATGCCGCCGCCTTCGCAGGCCTCGCAGCGTCCGCCCTTGACATTGAAGCTGAACCGCCCGGGGCCGTAGCCGCGCATTTTGGCATCCTGCGTGTTGGAAAACAGCGTGCGGATGTCGCCAAACACGCCTGTGTAGGTGGCCGGGTTGGAGCGCGGCGTGCGGCCAATCGGCGACTGGTCGATGCCGATGACCTTATCGACCCACTCCATGCCCTCGACCACCTCACACTGGCCGGGGCGGCTGCGTGCACCGTTCAGGGCGGCAGCCAGCGTTTTGTACAGAATTTCGTTGACAAGCGTCGACTTGCCGGAGCCGGACACGCCGGTAACGCAGATCAGCTTGCCGAGCGGGAAGTCTACGGTAATGTCCTGCAGATTGTTTTCATGGGCCTTGACTACGCGCAGCGCCTTACCGTTTCCCTCGCGGCGTGTCTCGGGGACCTCTACGAATTTGCGGCCAGACAGATACGCGCCAGTGATGCTGCGCTTGACCTTGCAGATGTCCGCGACGCTGCCTGCGGCGACGATCTCGCCGCCGTGGACGCCCGCACCGGGGCCGACATCGACAATATAGTCGGCCTGCCGCATTGTGTCTTCATCGTGCTCAACGACGATCAGCGTGTTGCCAAGATCACGCAGCCGCTTCATCGTTGCAATCAATTTATCATTGTCACGCTGGTGCAGGCCGATGCTCGGCTCGTCGAGCACATAGAGCACGCCGGTCAGCGCACTGCCGATCTGGGTCGCCAGACGGATGCGCTGGCTCTCACCGCCGGACAGCGAAGCCGCACCGCGGGAGAGCGTCAGATAGCCAAGGCCGACGCTCTTTAAAAAGCCCAGACGTTCTTTTACCTCTTTAAAAATAGGCGCACCGATCATCTCGTCCCGGGTGCTGACCTTGGCCGTGTTGATAAAGTCCAGCTCCTCGTTGACGCTCTTGTCACAGAAATCGGCAATGTTGATGCCGCCTACAGTCACGGCCAGGCTTGTCGGCTTTAAGCGGCGGCCATGGCAGGCGGGGCATTCCTCGCTGGACATGACAAGGGCGATTTCCTCCTTGACCCACTCGCTGCTCGTCTCGCGGAAGCGGCGCTCCAGATTCGGGATGATGCCTTCGAACTGGTTAAAGTAGGTGCCGGAGCCAAACATGCTCTCGCGCTGCATCTCAATACGCTCGTCACCCGTGCCGTACAGCAGGGCGTGCAGGGCCTCCTTGCTGAAGTCCTTAACGGGGGTATCGAGTGTAAAGCCGTAGCGCTTGCCCAGCGCCTTATAGGTCATTTCGGAGATGGAGCCCTCGGCGTAATACCAGCCGCTGGCCTTGATGGCGCTTTCCCGGATGGACTTGCGCTTGTCGGGGATGACACGCGCCGGGTCTACCTTCATGAAGGTGCCGAGACCCGTACACTTCTCGCAGGCACCGAAGGGATTGTTGAAGCTGAACATCCGCGGGGTCAGTTCCTCGACGGAGATGCCGTGCTCGGGGCAGGCGTAGCTCTGGCTGAACATCATCGGTTCACCGCCAATGACGTCGATGACAACAAGCCCGTTTGCCTGCGCCAGCGCGGTTTCTATGGAATCGGCCAGACGCCCGCGGACTGTGTCGTTGATGACCAGGCGATCCACGACGATCTCAACGGTGTGCTTGATGTTCTTTTCGAGGTTGATTTCCTCGCTCAGATCGTACATATTGCCGTCGACGCGCACGCGGGCAAAACCGGCTCTGCGGGCGGCATCCAGCTCCTTGGCCTGGGTGCCCTTGCGGGCACGCACAACGGGGGCCAGCACCTGAAAGCGGGTGCGCTCCGGCAGCTTCATGACTTCGTCGACCATCTCGTCCACGGTCTGCTGGGTAATCTCCCGCCCGCAGATCGGGCAGTGGGGCACGCCGATGCGGGCGTACATCAGACGCAGATAGTCGTAAATCTCCGTTACCGTTCCCACCGTGGAACGCGGGTTGTGGCTTGTTGTTTTCTGGTCGATGGAGATGGCTGGGGACAGGCCGGTGATCTCGTCGACATCGGGCTTTTCCATCTGGCCCAGGAATTGGCGGGCATAGCTGGAGAGGCTTTCCATATAGCGGCGCTGGCCGTCGGCGTAGATCGTGTCAAACGCCAGGCTCGACTTGCCAGAGCCGGACAGGCCGGTCATGACGATCAGCTTATCTCTGGGCAGCTCCAAATCGACGTTTTTCAGGTTATGCTCACGCGCACCCTTGATGACAATGCGGTTGTTCGGGTCGATTTTGATTTTGGAGTTGCGCTTTGCAGGCTTTTTTTCGGGTGTTGTACTCAATTTTTATATTTCCTCCTGCCCTTGCGTGTTTTGGCAGCGGCCTTGCGTTCACTGGTGTCGGCGGCGGTGGGATCTTCTCCGCGTTCCAGCCGCTGAATTTCGTCGCGCAGCTGCGCGGCCAGCTCAAATTGCAGCAGCCGCGCGGCCTCCTTCATCTCCTTGGTCAGGCGTTCAATTGTCTGCTGGCGCTCGGCGCGGCTCATGCGGTGCTGGCGCATCCGCTTGTTTTCCTCGCTCATGCTGATTTCGAGCCCGTCGCCGATGGCCTTGACGATGGTTTTGGGCGTGATGCCGTGTTCTTTATTGTAGGCGTCCTGAATGGTGCGGCGGCGCTCGGTCTCCATGATGGCACGCTCCATGCTGGGCGTGACCTCATCTGCGTACATGAGCACTACGCCGTTGGCGTTGCGGGCCGCGCGGCCGATCGTCTGAATCAGGCTTGTCTCACTGCGCAGGAAGCCTTCCTTATCGGCATCCAGAATCGCAATCAGCGACACCTCCGGCAGGTCCAGACCCTCGCGCAGCAGGTTGATGCCAACAATAACATCAATTGCGCCGACGCGCAGGTCCTTGATGATCTCCATGCGCTCAAACGTGTCGACCTCGTGGTGCATATACTTCGTCTTGACGCCATGTTCCTCCAGATAATCCGTCAGATCCTCGGCCATCTTGACGGTCAGCGTAGTGACGAGTGCGCGCTCGCCACGGTCAATGCGGGTGCGGATCTCCCCCAGCAGGTCCTCGATCTGGCCCTCCACCGGGCGCACCATGATAAGCGGGTCCAGCAGGCCGGTGGGACGGATGACCTGCTCCGCCACGCGGCTGGAATGCTGGCGTTCATATTCACCGGGGGTTGCAGAAACAAAAATCTTCTGATGGATTTTGGCTTCAAATTCTTCAAATTTCAACGGGCGATTGTCAAACGCCGACGGCAGACGGAAGCCGTATTCGACCAGCGTTTTCTTGCGGCTGTAGTCGCCGCCGAACATACCGCGCACCTGCGGCAGCATAACGTGGCTCTCGTCGACCATCAGCAGGAAATCATCCGGGAAATAATCCAGCAGCGTTGTGGGCGTGGAGCCGGGCGCACGGCCTGACAGGACAGCGGAGTAGTTCTCGATGCCCTTGCACATGCCGACCTCCTGCAGCATCTCCATGTCGTAGTTGGTGCGCTGCTGGATGCGCTGGGCCTCCAAGAGCTTGCCCTCCTCGGTGAATTTTTTGACCTGTTCCTCCATCTCGGCCTGAATCTTTTTCAGGCCCTCCTGCATCTTTTCGGGGCCGACGATATAGTGACTGGCCGGGAAGATGGCAACATGACGCACCACGTTCTTGTGCTCGCCTGTCAGCGGGTCAAACTCCACAATGCGGTCAATCTCGTCGCCGAAGAACTCGACCCGAATCGCAAATTCGTCGTTGTAGGCCAGGTGGATGTCCACCGTGTCCCCTTTTACGCGGAACTTGTTGCGCATGAAGTTCATGTCGTTGCGCTCATATTGCAGCTTGACCAGGCGGCTGCAAAGCTCGTCGCGCTCCATCTGCATACCGGGGCGCAGGCTGATGACCATGCTGCGGTAGTCGATGGGGTCGCCCAGCGAGTAGATGCAGGACACCGACGCCACAATGATGACGTTGCGCCGTTCTGACAGCGCCGCCGTGGCCGAGTGGCGCAGGCGGTCAATCTCGTCGTTGATGGCACTGTCCTTCTCAATATAGGTGTCTGTGGACGGGATATAAGCCTCGGGCTGATAGTAGTCGTAGTAGGAGACGAAATATTCTACCGCATCATCGGGGAAAAAGCCGCGCATCTCGGTACAGATCTGGCTGGCCAGCGTTTTATTCGGCTCCAAGATCAGCGTCGGGCGATTGCACCGGGCGATGATGTTCGCCATCGTAAACGTCTTGCCGGAGCCGGTGACGCCCAGCAGCGTCTGGGCGTCGTCACCCTCATGGATGCCCTGCATCAGCGCTTCTATCGCCTGCGGCTGGTCGCCGGTGGGCTGAAACGGTGCCTTTAAGTGAAAGACTTCGTCCATAGTCGTTCCTTTCGTGTACAACGAATAGTTGTACAATGATTATAACACGACAAATTTTTAATGTAAATAGGTTTGCCGATATTTTGTACCCAAACCGCAGAAAAATGCGCCCTGCCGGGACACGGCAAGGCGCATGGGCGGTGTTCAGCGGCTGGCGGCCTGCAGCACGCCGCTGTTTGCGCGGTATTCCGGCAGGCTGCCGCGGTTCAGCATCGAACAGCCATCCTCCCCCGCTATGATGATATGATCCATGATCGTAAAGCCGAGCTGACCGGTGACCTCCATAATATGGTAGGTCGTCAGGCGGTCTGCCTCGGACGGAATGGCCAGCCCGGTGGGATGGTTGTGTGCCAGAATGCCGCAGGTCGAGTTGGTGCGGGCCACGGCGCGCAGCAGCTTGCGGGTGTCCACGGCCACGCGGTTGGGAACGCCCTCGGCAATGCGCAGGTCCTGCACAGGGCGGCAGGCGTCGTCCAATAAAATCAGGTAGAGCTGCTCATTCTGCACACCGCGGAACAGCGGCTTTACGTAGGCGATGGCCGCCTCTGCCGAGTTCAGCGACAGGCGGGTCTTGCGCTTTTTCAGCTCATAATAGCGGCTGCACGCCATGACGGTAGAAATCAGCCGCGCACTTTTGGGGCCGACGCCCTCGACCCGCATCAGCTCCTCGGGCTCGGCCTCCAGCACTTTGCAAAAATCGCCGAAGTGCTGAATAAGCCTGTGCGCCAGCGCGTTTGTGTCTGCCCGTGGGATGGAGAGAAACAGCAGATATTCCAGTGCCTCATGTTCGGCCAGACTGTCCAGTCCGTCTCGCTCGACGCGCTCCTGCATGCGTGCGCGGTGTTTCGCGTGGAGATTTTCGTCTGCCATTTTTTCACATCCCATCTTTACGTTCTGCTGGTTTTATTATATACTGTAAAAAGACTTTTGCCAACCGTTTTTACTGATGAATTTTTAAAGAGGACACGATGAAAAGTTTTACCGCAGGACCCAATGAAAACGGCGTGCGCCTGAGCCGCTTTGTGGAGGGCGTGACCAAGGATATGCCCCGCAGCATGATGTACAAGGCGTTCCGCAACAAGCGCATCAAGGTCAACGGCAAGCGCGCCGAGCCGGATACCCGCCTGAGCGCAGGCGATTTGATCGAACTGTACATCAACGACGAGTTCTTCCCCGTGGGCAAGCCCACCGCCAAGACCGCCAAGCCGCGTAGGCAACCGCCTGTGACCGTGGTGTATGAGGATGAAAATTTTGCGGTGCTCTACAAGCCCGCGCACCTGCTCTGCCACAGTGACCGCACCGGCGACGCCAATCTGGTGGATGCCTTTGCGGCCTATCTGGAGGCCAAGGGCGAGTATGATCCCCACGCAGAAAAGCGATTTGCCCCGGCGCTGTGTAACCGGCTGGACCGCGGCACCGAAGGTCTGGTGCTGGCCGCCAAGAGCTACGCCGCGCTGCGCGACCTGAACGCCATCATCCGCGACGACATGATGAAAAAGGAGTATCTGACCATCACGGTGGGTGCACCGCCGCAGGGGCGGTTCGTCGCATGGCTGCAGCACAGCGAGAAAAATAACAAGGTGCGCATCCATGCCCGTGAGAGCGAGGGTTACAAGCAGATCATCACCGAGGTGACGGTCATCCGGCAGGCAGGTCCGTTTGCGCTCTGCCGCATTGGACTGATCACGGGCCGCACCCACCAGATCCGTGCGCATCTGGCGTATCTGGGCCATCCGGTACTGGGCGACATCAAGTACGGCAACCACAAGATGAACGAGCGCACCGGGCTGAAAACACAGGCTCTCTGCGCCCAGCGACTGACGTTTGGCCGAATTCCCGAGGAAAACACGCTGCAGTATCTTTCCGGCAGGGTCATCAAGCTGAATGACCCTGAAATCGTAAAGACGTACGAACGACTGACAGCAGAAAAGTAAGCTCTGCCGTGGCTGGCGGCTGGAAGCATCCGCCCCTGCAAGCAACGATGTTGTTATCCGTAGGGGCGCATTCCATATCTGCCCGCGGGATATTGCCGAAAAATCAAAAATACCGGGCCGCTCCCCACATTCGGGAAACGGCCCGGCAATTTTTTTACGCCAGAACGAAGTGATAGACCAGAGACAGTGCCACGATCAAGGCGCAGACAATGGCCGTGATGGGCGGGGCCAGGTGGATGATGCGCTCGGCCATGACGTCGTCCTCACTGGTTTCGTCGTCATCGGCGTAGCGGCCGCGTTTTTTGGACTTCTTGTCGTAACCGTTGTCCTCGTCATCGTAGTCGAGGTCATCGGTATCGTACATCTGGGTGCCCTCATCGTCGTCCTCATCATCGTCGAACAGGCGGCCCTTGGGAGCGTAGCGGCGGACGCGCTCGGCCTCGGCATCCTCATCGTCATCGGCGTAGCTGCTGCCTTGGGGCTCAAACGCGGCGGTTGCCTGCTCGGGCTCATAGGGACTGTCCGTAAACCGTACCGTTGACAGGCTGATTGCCGTCTTCAAGGTAGCTCTCGATCATCAGCCCCTTGACCATATCGTGTACATCCTCGCTGAACGTACGAGATTGCAGCACCTCCTTGGAGATACGAATCTGCTCGAGATATTTTTTGCCGGAATTCGCGTGATTGACATCCACGATGATGGCCGGATTTTGAAGCTCCGCCTTGTGGTACATGTCGCAGACCAGCTTGAGATCCTCATAGTGATAGTTCGGCAGCGACTGCCCTTTTTTGTTCATATAACCTCTGAGAATCGCGTGCGCGTACGGATTGCCCTTGCTGACAACCTCCCAGTTACGGTAGATGAACATGTGCGAGCTCTGCGCTGCGGTGATGGAATTCATCATCACAGAAAAATCACCGCTGGTCGGGTTTTTCATGCCCACCGCGACATCCAAACCGCTGGCTGTCAGACGATGCCCCTGATTCTCCACCGAACGGGCGCCAATTGCCACATAAAGCAGCAGGTCACTCAGATAACGGTAGTTTTCGGGATACAACAGCTCGTCCGCGCAGAAGAATCCGGTTTCCTCCATCGCGCGGATATAGGTCTCGCGGATGGCGATGATGCCCTTCAGCATATCCTCATTGCCCTCCGGGTCAGGTTGATGCAGCATACCTTTGTAGCCGATACCCGTCGTGCGCGGCTTGCTTGTATAGACGCGCGGCACGATCAAAACGCGCTCCGCCACCTCATCCGCGGTCTTGCGCAGACGCGTTAAATAGTCCAGCACAGCGGTTTCGTTGTCTGCGGAACAAGGCCCCACCAAAAGCAGCAAGCGGTCGTCCTGCCCGCTCAGAATATCCTTGACTTCCTTATCTTTTTGCTCTCTGAGGCGCTCAAATTCCGGACTGATCGGGTACATCGCCTTGATTTCCTTCGGGATCGGCAGTTTACGCCTGAATTCCATATTCATATTGTTTCCTCCAAAATTTTCTCTATGCTCACGGCTCTTTACGCGCTGTACGCCCGCGATGTTCCGTGCTTTCCTGTCAACCTATGCTTTCTCGCCAGCCTGCGCTTCTTCTGCAGACCGAACCTCTTCTGCGGGCTGCGCTTTTTCGGTACCCGATGTTTCCTCCGCGGGCTCCGGCTTTTCCTTATCGAACAGCTTTCTTCTTGCCGTAGACTTGCGCATCATGTCGCGAATGCCCTCCGCGTCACCCTCCATCAGCATGCGCTCCAGCTTCGCGACTTCAATCGTGAACAGCTTCATTTGGTGCAGCAGCGCGTCCTTGTTGAGCAGGAACAGTTCGCTCCACATGCGATCGTCGATGCGGGCGATACGAGTCAGATCGCGGAAAGAGTCTCCGGTATAGTCCTCGAGTTTTTCATTGTGATTGCAGGTCATCAGGCACATCGCGATGCAGTGCGTCAGCTGCGATACGAAGCCGATCAGCTCGTCGTGTTCCTCCGGCGATACTTCGGAAATTCTCGCGAAGCCGAGCAGCTGTCCGATCTGCCTGCACAGTTCCTTTGCATTTTCGGTGTTCTTTTCGGTCGGCACCATAACATAGTTCGCCTGATAAAAGATCGTCTCATCACTGTGTTCGATCCCCAGACGTTCGCAGCCTGCCATCGGGTGCGCGGCAATAAATTCACAATCCTCACGCAGAAAATCCTGAATTTGGCGCACAAGGCAGCTTTTGACGCCCGTCACGTCGGTGATGATCGCGCCGCTCTTAAAAAACCACTGTTTTTCGCGCATCCACTGCAGGAAGGTTGACGGATACAGACCCGAAATAATCACATCTGCCTCTCCGATCATCTTCGGATCCGCGGTTGTGCTGCCCTTGTTGATGATATGACGCTCCCTGGCATAGCGAATGGTATCCTCATCGATATCGATGGCGTTGGCAAGAATGCCCTGCTTGGCAAGCCCCTTGGCGTAGCTTCCTCCGATCATGCCAAGACCTACAATTAACACATTGGTATTTTTATCAATCTTCAATCTTTTTTACCTCGATTCCTAAATCTTGTAATTTATCAAAAAAGTCCGGAAAACTCTTATTTACTGCCTCCGCGCCTTCGATGACGCCGCCGGTCAGCGTCAAAAGCACTGCTAAAGACATGACAATGCGGTGATCGTTATGTCCGGAGAGCGGCACAATCGGCGCCAAAAGCCCGCCGGCAGACGGCATGACCGTAATCTCATCCTCCCGCACCATGACATCGATGCCGAACTTGCGAAGTTCCTCTGCCATTGCCGCGCCGCGATCGCTTTCCTTGATTTTTAGCCGTTTCGTTCCGATAAAGCGCGCGCCGCCCTTCACTGCGGCCGCCGCGAAGAGAATCGGCCCGAGATCCGGACAATCTGTCAGATCGATACAAGGCGCGGGTTCCTCAAGACGCGCAAACAGTGCCGCATAGACACGATCAGCCTGCAGGCTGTCTGTAACAGGCGGCAGACCATCAATCTGCACCTGATTCTCTGCCCGAATCGCCTGCAAAGCTCCAAAGAATGCCGCGTTAGAGAAATCACCCTCCACACACGCGTCGCAGGCCCGATAGCTTTGCCCGCCCTCCAGGCACAACGTCCGCTCGTCCTGCCAAACGGCGCGCGCCCCGAATATCCTGAGCGCTGCCAGAGTCATATCGATATATGGCCGACTTTCAATCGGCGGCAGGATGGACAAACGGCTTTCTCCTTCACACAGCGGCAGCGCAAAAAGCAAACCGCTGATGAACTGGCTGGAAATATCGCCACGCAGCTGATAATCTCCCGCAGGCAGCGGTCCTTGCACGATCAAGCTCTGTCCGTCCCGCCCAAAAAGCAGGCCGCGCGCCTCGCACAGCTTTTCATAAACGTCCAGCGGACGCTCCATGAGACGCGGCGCACCGATGAACCGCGCGCGCCGACCGGTCTGTAAACAGATGGGGATAAAGAAGCGCAGCGTACTGCCGCTCTCGCGGCAGCGTAAAATCAGTTCCGGCCGCGGTGCAGCGCAATCATCGCCTGCTCCCTCTCCTCTGCCGCGCGTCCTCTCAGGATGTCCGCGATGTTGAGCAGCGTGTATACAATATTCAGCACTCTCGCCAACGGAAGCACCACATAAAAAATGCCCACGGGTACCCCCAGGGAT
>OLOW01000154.1_pt1 | contig 40412 bp, 34 predicted proteins | sample 1672801 | NCBI WGS metagenome assembly OLOW01 (sample SAMEA3136725, study PRJEB25190) | human gut metagenome | biome: human gut; feature: human-associated habitat; material: faeces | place: Austria | collected 2013 | reverse complement strand
GCAGTGCAGTGCCTTGTGGCAGCCACAGTTTATCTGCGTTTGAGACGCTATCATTCTCTGGGCGCGGCCGCCGGTGCGCTTGCTCTTGCGGTATATGCGCCTTACGGCATCAACGCGCTGAGCTATAATTCTCTCGGCATTCTCCTTATGGCTATGACGGGAGCGCTGCTTGTCCCCGCGGAAGAGGAAAGCCGCGCAGCCTATATTCTCGCGGGGCTTTCCTTTGCCGGTTCGGTTCTGTGCTGCCCGTATCTTATTGCTGTATATCTTCTTTATGCGCTTTTTGTGTTCATTCCGCGGAAAAAGAAAAAACTCCCGGCGTTTTATCCGCGCCCATTCGGTCTTTTCACGCTCGGAGCAGCAGGACTTGCCGTCGTCTTTTTCTTTGTCGGACTTGCCGGCGCGGATCTGTCCCGCCTGGATGAAATACTCAAAGGAATTTTTTCGGATCCCGCGCACCCGGAACGCACGTCTCTCCTGAAGTCCGTGTGCCAAGCTGTGATGGATTATCCCCGGCTTGTTTTTTATCATGGGTATTGGCGTCCGGGAGCGTGCATGGTTCTGGTCCTGCTGATGATACCGGCAGCACTTTTGGATAAACACCGGGAGAGGCACGCTCCGGCGTATTTTCTCATCGGAACGATATTGACGATTGCAGCGGAAGTGTTGTACGTCAGTGCGTGGAACGTTCCCAATTTCATGATGTATGCAGCCAATGTGCTGGCGTTGCTTTGCTTCTTTATCGCCCACCGGGAAAGAGCCGAAACGCTCCGGCGCTTCGCTTTCCTGTTCTGGCTCCCGTGCATGATATATTCCGGACTGATCATCATGGCGTCCAACCAGAGACAGTATGCGGTTTTTTCTGCTGCGGCCTGCGCAGTGCCGGGCAGTCTTACGGTGATCGCCGTCACGGCACGCGGCATCTTCAAAAAGGAAAAGGCGTGGCTCCGCCGCTTTTCAACGGCGACTCTTGCCGCGCTGGCGCTTCTGCAAATTGGCGGAACGGCGTTTCTGCGATATGAATACGTGATATGTCAAAAGGGAAATGAGGACAGGATCGCCCTTCAAACGGAACACATTACAGAGGGACCGCAGAAAGGGATTATTGCCAACCCAACCGCCGCAGAGGAATACGCGACGACGGTCCGGGTCATGAAAAAGCTGGAAGCGCTTTCCCGCGGAGGGGAGGTTCTTCCGCTGACGAGAAACACGTGGATGTTTATGGGCAATTACCGGAACGCCGCTTTTTCTGCGTGGCTGACCGGTGTGGACAGCGTCACGCTCGACCGTCTGGAGATGTACTACTCGCTCAACCCGGGAAAGCGGCCGGATGCCGTCTGGGTCGGGGAGAAAAATGCGGAGTACGCGGAGGAATTCTGTACCCGGTTCGGCTACACCGGCGAGCCACCCGGTTTCGGTCATCCGCGAGGCCGAGGAGTTGGCCGCCGATGCGTTCGGCGCGGCACACGCCTTTTTAATGGTGGGCGGCACGACCAGCTCGGTACAAAGCATGGTGCTGACCGCCTGCAAGCGCGGGGATGAGATCATTCTGCCGCGCAACGTGCACCGCAGCGTGCTGAACGCGCTGGTGCTCTGCGGTGCGGTACCGGTCTACGTCAACCCGGAGGTGGACAACCGCCTCGGAATCAGTCTGGGCATGAAGCGGGAGCAGGTGGCCAAGGCCATTGCCGAACACCCCAACGCCGTGGCCGTGCTGGTGAACAACCCCACCTACTACGGTATTTGCAGCGACCTGCGCGCCATTGTGCGGATGGCCCACGACGCCGGGATGCTCTGCCTGGCCGACGAAGCCCACGGCACACACTTCTATTTTGGCGGCGGGCTGCCTGTCTCTGCCATGGCGGCGGGCGCAGATATGGCCTCCGTCTCGATGCACAAGAGCGGCGGCAGCCTGACCCAGTCCAGTCTGCTGCTGACCGGCCCCAATGTCCACGCGGGCTATGTGCGGCAGATCATCAACCTGACCCAGACGACGTCCGGCAGTTACCTGCTGATGTCGAGCCTTGATATTTCCCGCCGCAATCTCGCATTGCGCGGGCGGCAGGTGTTCCATCAGGTGGCCGATATGGCCGAGTACGCCCGCGAGGAGATCAACGCCGTGGGCGGGTACTATGCCTTCGGCAAGGAGCTTTGCAACGGAAACTCCGTTTTTGACTTTGATACGACAAAACTCAGCGTCCACACGCTGGACATCGGTCTTGCGGGCATTGAGGTCTATGACATCCTGCGCGACGAGTACGACATTCAGATCGAGTTTGGCGACATCGGCAATATACTGGCTTATCTCTCCATCGGTGACCGCCCGCAGGAGGTCGAGCGCCTTGTCAGCGCACTGGCCGAAATCAAACGCCGCTACCACACCGACGGTGCGGGCCTGTTGAGCCAGGAGTACATTGACCCCGAGGTCGCCGCCAGCCCGCAGGAAGCGTTCTACGCCCCCAAGAAGAGCCTGCCCCTGCGCGAGACCGAGGGCAAGGTGTGCAGCGAGTTCGTCATGTGCTACCCACCGGGCATCCCGATTCTGGCCCCGGGCGAGCGCATCACCGCTGAAATTTTAGACTATATCGAGTACGCCAAGGCCAAAGGCTGCAGCATGACCGGACCGGAAGATCCCGACATTCTGCGCCTTAACGTGCTGGCCTGACAGGGAGGTTTTACAATGGAAATGTGGTTTTCGGAGTTTCATACCCCCGATGTCAAGCACAGCATCCGGGTCAACCGCCAGCTTTACTCCAAGCAGAGCGACTATCAGCGCATCGACATTTTTGAAACACCGGAGTTTGGCCGCGTGCTGACGCTGGACGGCAACGTCATGCTGACCGAGCGCGACGAGTTCATCTACGACGAGATGATCACCCACGTGCCGATGTCGGTACACAAAAACGCCAAGGATATTCTCGTCATCGGTGCGGGCGACGGCGGCGTTGTGCGGGAGCTGACCCGCTATGACCGCGTGGAAAGCATTGACCTTGTGGAGATGGACCCGCAGGTCATCGAGGCCTGCCGCGCCTACCTGCCCGGCAACGCCTGCCGCATGGATGACCGCCGCGTACATATTTATTACGAAAATGCGCTGAAATTCATCCGCAAGTGTGAGGATGAGTACGACTTAATTATTGTGGATTCCTCCGACCCGTTCGGCCCGTCGGAGGGGCTGTTCACCCGCGAATTTTACGGCAGCTGCTTCAACGCCCTGCGCGCGGACGGCATCATGGTCAACCAGCAGGGCAGCCCGTTCTATGCCGAGGACGCTACCGCCATGCAGCGCAGCCACCAGCGCATTGCCAGCACCTTTCCCATCAGCAAGGTGTATCAGGCGCACATCCCGACCTTTGCGGCGGGGTACTGGCTGTTCGGCTTTGCCAGCAAAAAATATCATCCCATCAACGATATGGACGCCGATGCGTGGAACGCGCTGAACATGCGCACCCGCTATTACACCTCCCGGCTGCACGTCGGGGCGTTTTATCTGCCCGCTTTCCTTGAGGAAATGCTGCGGGAAGTGGAGGAACACTGATGCTGCATCGCAATGTTGAAAATTTCATCGGCTGCGACAGCAGCTACCGCACGGCCAGTATCGTTTTGTACGGTGCACCGTTTGATTCCACCACAAGCTACCGCCCCGGTGCGCGCTTTGGCCCCGCGGCCATGCGCCACGAAAGCTACGGTCTGGAAACTTACAGTCCCTATCAGGACAAGGACCTGACCGATGGGAATGTGTTTGACAGCGGCGACCTGGAGCTGTGCTTTGGTTCCAGCGAGAGTGCCCTTGTAGACATTGAGTCCCGCGCGGCGGAAATTCTGCGCGACGGAAAGCTGCCGCTGCTGCTGGGCGGCGAGCACCTTGTCACGTTGGGCGCGGTGCGCGCGGCGGTGCGCAAATATCCCGATTTGCATATCGTACATTTTGACGCCCACGCCGATCTGCGGGACGATTACCTCGGCGCGCAGCTGAGCCACGCCTGCGTGCTGCGCCGCTGCCATGATTTGGTCGGCGACGGGCGCATCCACCAGTTCTGTATCCGCAGCGGTGACCGGGAGGAATTTCAGTTCGCCGCGCGGCACACCGATATGCACAAGTTCGACTTTACCGGCCTGACCGAGCTGACCGACTGGCTGTGCCAGACCGATGTGCCTGTCTATCTGACCATTGATTTGGACTGCCTCGACCCGTCGGCCTTCCCCGGCACGGGCACGCCCGAGGCGGGCGGCGTCAGCTTTTTGCAGCTGCTTGGGGCCATCCGCACCGTGACGAAAGCGAACATCATTGGCGCGGACGTGAACGAGCTGGCACCCATGCTCGACCAAAGCGGCGTTTCCACGGCCACGGCCTGCAAGGTGCTGCGGGAATTGCTGCTGGCATTGGAAAAGTAAGCAGCCATCCCTGTAGGGAGCGGCGTCCTCGACGCCCCGCGGAGGGGACAAGACCCCTCCCTACCTTCTCAACCTTATCGGGGGAGAGGATGTAGGGGCGGATTTCCTATCCGCCCGGGAAAGCTGCCGCTGCCACAAACGGGCACGGGCGAACCATGTTCGCCCCTACAAAACATCCATACACATCATACAATAAAAAAATACAAAGGAGTTCCATCATGAGCAAAGTTCTTGTTATCGGCTGCGGCGGCGTGGCAAGCGTCGCCATCTCCAAGTGCTGCCAGGTCAGCGACGTCTTTACCGAGCTGTGCATCGCCAGCCGCACCAAATCCAAGTGCGACGCGCTGGCCGCCAAGCTGGCCCCCACCACCCGGACCAAAATCACCACCGCGCAGGTCGATGCCGACGACGTCCAGCAGCTGTGCGACCTCATCAACAGCTACAAGCCCGACCTCGTCATGAATATCGCCCTGCCGTATCAGGATCTGACCATCATGGACGCCTGCCTGGCCTGCGGCGTAAACTATATGGACACTGCCAACTACGAGCCGGAAAACACCGACGACCCCGCGTGGCGTGCCATCTACGAGAAGCGCTGCAAGGAGGCCGGCTTCTCCGCTTACTTTGACTACAGCTGGCAGTGGGCGTACAAGAAAAAGTTTGAGGACGCCGGCCTGACCGCGCTGCTGGGCTGCGGCTTTGACCCGGGCGTGACCCAGGCCTACTGCGCCTACGCCGCTAAGCATGAGTTCGACACCATCGACACCATCGACATCCTCGACTGCAACGGCGGCGATCACGGCTATGCATTCGCCACCAACTTCAACCCCGAGATCAACCTGCGCGAGGTCTCCGCCCCCGGCAGCTATATGGAGAACGGCAAGTGGGTCGAGATCCCGCCCATGAGTATCAAGCGCGAGTACAACTTTGATCAGGTCGGCCAGAAGGATATGTACCTGCTGCATCATGAGGAGATCGAGTCCCTCGGCAAGAACCTGCCCGATGTCAAGCGCATCCGCTTCTTCATGACCTTCGGCCAGAGCTATCTTGACCACATGCGTTGCCTGGAGGATGTGGGCATGCTCTCCACCACGCCCATCAATTACAACGGTCAGGAGATCGTACCCATCCAGTTCCTGAAAGCGCTGCTGCCCGACCCCGCCAGCCTCGGTCCCCGCACCAAGGGCAAGACGAACATCGGCTGCATCTTCACCGGCAAAAAGGACGGCAAGGACAAGACCTACTACATTTATAATGTGTGCGACCATCAGGAGTGCTACCGCGAGGTCGGCAGTCAGGCCATCAGCTACACCACCGGTGTGCCCGCGATGTGCGGTGCGCTGATGATGCTGACCGGCGAGTGGACCAAGCCCGGCGTCTACACGGTGGAGGAGTTCAACCCCGACCCGTTCCTCGACGCGCTGGACAAGTACGGCCTGCCCCGCAGCGAGAACCATGACCCGGTTCTCGTGGACTGATGGCGCAGCGCGACGCACGGCCGCCGTTTGCGGCCATCGACGGCGCAGTGCCGCCGGAATTTTCCGCCCTTCCCACGCCCTGCTACCTGCTGGATGAAGCTGCCCTGACCCGCAACGCGGAGATTCTGGGCGGGCTGGCCCATCGTACCGGGTGCAAGGTGCTGCTGGCGCAAAAGGCGTTCAGCAACTACGATTTGTACCCGCTGCTGGCGCCGCACCTCGCGGGCACCGAGGCCAGCGGCCTGTTTGAGGCGCGGCTCGGCGCAGAGGAAATGCCCGGCAAAGAAGTGCACGTTTTCTGCGCGGCCTACCGCGCAGATGAAATGGACGAGCTGCTGCGGTACGCCGACCATATCGTCTTCAACTCGCCCGCACAGCTGGCAAAATTTGGCCCCGCGGCCAAGGCGGCGGGCAAAAGTGTGGGACTGCGCATCAATCCCGAGTGCTCGACCCAGGACGGCCACGCGATTTACGACCCCTGCGCCCCCGGCAGCCGTTTGGGCACGACCCGCGCCCAGTGGGACGCGGCAGCGGCAGAAAATTCTGCCCTGCCCGGGCTGTTGGACGGCCTGCACTTTCACACTTTATGTGAGCAGGACGCCGATGCGCTGGCCGTGACGCTGGACGCAGTGGCAGAGAAATTCGGCGATTTGCTGCCAAAAATGAAGTGGCTGAACTTCGGAGGCGGGCATCACATCACCCGCCCCGGCTACGACATGGCCACTTTGGAAAAGTGTATCCGCCGCGCCCGGAATGACTGGGGCGTGACGGTTTATCTGGAACCCGGCGAGGCCTGCGCCCTGAACGCAGGGTATCTCTTGACCCGCGTGCTGGACGTGGTGCAAAACGGCGATACGACGATTGCCATCTTGGATGCCAGCGCCGCCTGCCATACACCGGACGTGATCGAGATGCCTTACCGCCCGCCGCTGCTGGGGGCAGGGGAACCCGGCGAAAAGCCCTGCACTGTGCGGTTGGCCGGGCCGACCTGCCTTGCGGGGGATGTCATCGGTGATTACAGCTTTGACGCTGTGCCTGCCGTGGGAGATCTGCTGGTGTTCGGCGATATGGCCATTTACACCACCTGCAAGAACAACACCTTCAACGGTATGCCCCTGCCCGGTATTTACGCCCGCAAACCCGACGGCACTACGCGGAAAATCGTGACGTTCGGATATACAGATTTCAAATGTCGGCTTGGAAAATAAGCTGCGATAAATGCAAAGCGCCCACCGGCAGGCCGTTGCTGCGCCGTATTATCTCGCATTTTCGCATATTTTGCCACAAAAGAAGCTGCTCACTCCGTAGGGAATGAGCAGCTTCTCACTTTTAAGCCTGCTACCAGGGCTTTTCTTTCATTATGGGTCAATCCGGCACCGGCATCGGCTGACAGGCGGGGGTTATGCAGCGGTCACTTTTTTGCTTCACTTGGATGGGAGACAGGGGGCATTTTCGTGAACAGCGCTTTCAACGCCAGCGGCGTGGCGACGCTGGAAACCACGATCAAAAGGATGACCGCCGTAAAATAAACAGGCTCGACAACGCCGACCTCAAGGCCCTTCTGGGCCACGATCAAGGCGACCTCGCCGCGGGTCATCATGCCGACACCGACTTTAAGAGAGTCTCCCCAGTTGAAACGGCAGGCTCTGGCCGCCAGTCCGCAGCCGATGATTTTTGCCAGCAGGGCAACGAGAACGAAGCAAACACTGAACAGCAGAATTTCCGGCGTCAGTCCGCTGATGTCGGTCTTTAAACCGATGCTGACAAAGAAAATCGGCGCAAAAATCACATAGTTACTGATGTCGACCCGGCGCTCCACATAAGCGGCGTCGTGCAGCGTACAGAGAACGATACCGGCAATGTAAGCGCCGGTAATATCTGCAATACCAAAGTATTTCTCGGCAATATAGGCCATTGCAAAGCAGAATGCAATGCTGGCAATCGTTATGCGCTGCGTATGGGGATTGCGGGAATCCAGCCACTTCATGGCGCAGTGGAACATATAGCCGATACCAACGGCAACCAGAAAGAACAGCGCGGTCTGGACCAGCACGCCGCCGATGCCGGTGCCCTCACCGGAGCTGGCACCCAGCACACAGGTCAGCACGATAATGCCGATGACATCATCAATGACGGCAGCGCTGACAATGGTAGTGCCAAGGAAGCTCTTTAAGTGGCCCAACTCCTGCAGCGTTGCCACCGTGATGGACACGCTGGTTGCGGTCATAATCGTGCCGATAAACAATGCGCGGAAGAATTCCGGGCTGCCGATTGCCGAAAAGCCGTAGAATGCGCTGTAGAGCAGCGTACCGCCCATCAACGGTACAAGCACACCGATGCAGGCAATCAGCGTGGCAATAGGCCCGGCCCGCATCAGTTCTTTCAGGTTGGTGCCAAGTCCTGTGGAAAACATCAACAGCACAACACCGATTTCAGCAAAAACGGAGATCGTGTCGTTGATCTGCACCAGATTGAGCAGACAAGGCCCAATCAGCAGACCGGCGAGAATTTCACCGACCACCTGCGGGGCCTTGCACTTGCGGGCAGCCAGGCCAAAAAACTTGGCGCTCAGAATAATAATTGCCAAATCACGGAAGATGGAATACATACATGTCATCTCTCTCAATTTACTGTAATCCATCCTTGTTATAGCACTTCTGCCAGATTTTTTCAATAGCTGAAACCGCCTTTTGGAGTTATCGTCGGATATTGTATAAATGTGGTAAACTGTAAGCCAAAGACAAGGCAAAGCACTTGCAATAATGTCCGTAGTATGATAAAATTCCAACTTGGAAAAGTTATAATATAGTTTACTTCATGGCTTACTGCGTCCGACAGGGTTGGCGGCAAGCGGTATACAACCTATATAATAAGGAAGAGAAGCGCATGTTCCATTTTTCAAACAGGCATCACCACACAGGAAAAACGTCAATGAGCAGGGCAAAAGTGTATGGTCTGCTTATGGCTTTGGCTATGCTTTTTATGGCAGGTCTGTGTGCCTGTTCCGCACAGCCGCACTCTGCGGCAGAGACTGCGCCGCAGACGATTGTGGTCGGCATTGATGTGTTTGACCCTTACAGCTATCTGGACAGGAACGGGCAGTTTGCCGGCATCGACGTGGAACTGGCGACGGAAGCGTTTTCACGACTTGGCTATACGCCGGAATTCCGGACGATTTCATGGCCGGACAAAGACAACCTTCTCAGCGACGGAACGATCGACTGTATCTGGTCATGCTTCAGCATGAGCGGGCGGGAAACCAAGTACCAATGGGCCGGTCCGTATATGTACAGCCGTCAGGTCGTGGCTGTTCGTGCGGACAGCGATATCCAGTCGCTGTCCGATCTGGCCGGTAAGCGCATCGGCGTACAGACAACCACAAAGGCGGAGTCGCTGTTTCTCGGCGAAATTTCCTCTTTGCTGCCCGAGGTCAAGCAAGTCAACAGCTTTGAGACGACAGAGGATATGTTTGCGGCACTGCGCAAAGGCTATGTAGATGCTGTCGCGGGCCATGAAGCACTGGTAGCCAAGTTGACAAATCTGGATGAAAGCAGTTACCGTGTGCTGGCAGAGAGTCCTTACAGTTCCGAACTTGGCGTTGCCTTCGCAAGGGACACCCATGAGGATTTGGCTGTGCAGCTGACCCAAACTCTGGAAGATATGAAGCAGGACGGAACGATTGGCCGCGTTGCAGAAAAATTCGGACTTGATGCAGAGAAAACTGTGTGGGGGGAACAGGGAAAATGAATGAGAAAAAGCAGTCCGGCAAAAAAAGACTGTTTTTGCTTGTGTTAGTTGCGTTCGGCATTGTACTTTGGATCACATTCACGAATCTGAACCGAATTGCACTGCGTCATACATTGGATGAAACGATTGGTTTTGTAAAGATCCGCTTAGAGCAGTACGAGACTGATGCGGCCAACGACCGCGTGAAAAGCCTTGTCCGCCTGCTGGATAAAACGGTAAGCCTTGGCAACGAAATGACGCTGAAGGAGGGTTTCGGCACGCAGGACCTGGACTCTTTTGCAGAGGAACAGCGTCTGACCGGTGCGCTTGTATTAGATGAAAACCTGAATGTTGTCATGCAGACCACAAAGGGCGGCAACGCCATGCCGCTGTGGGAGAAGCTGATCGACAGCCCCTATGTACACAATATCGTTGACTATCCAAAAAAGACATACTCGACCCGTCTGGAAGAAAATGGGACACTCTATGATTTTGCCGCGGTGGCACGCGCGGATGCACCAGGTATCCTGATTACCTATATACAGAAGGACAATGAGGATATTGGAGATTTGACGGTGGATTCCCTGTTGAAAGATTTTCCGTTGGAGCTTGGCGGCATCGCTACGATCACGGAGAACGGCAGGGTCATCAGCAGCAACAGCAGCAAACAGGTAAACAAGGCAATAGAGGAATGCCAGGAATTATATAACGGAACCTTCGGTGCTGCGGAGGATGGCATTGTGCGCCTGAACGGCAATCAGGGCGTCTGGTACGGCAGCCGGGAAAATACCGAGAACTATGCGCTCTTTGTGTTTTTCCCGGCATCTCAGGTGTTCATGACGCGCAACATTGTCTGTGCATCCTATCTGGCCATAGCCGTAATGGTCTTTTTAATGGCACTGCTGTGGCAGACCAAAATGGAAAAAGACGCGCTGCGGCAGCACCAGAAACGTACCGGAATTATCACAGCGCTTGGCACGGCGTATACGTCCATTTCACTGGTGGACTTGAAGAAAAACACCGTTGAAATCCTCAAGAACGCGTCCGATACGGTCAAGAAGCAGAAGCACTTTGCACTGAAACGATCCGTACAGCAGGAGCAAATCGAGAAAATTATCGCGGAGCCATACCGTGAGGAGTATCTCGCCTTTGCGGACATGACGACAGTGGCCGAACGTCTGAAGGGTCACACCTCTTTGGCTCTTACGTCTCAGACTGTCGACAGAAAATGGATCCTTACGCTGATCACACCGCAGCGAAAAGACGCGGACGGCAACGTAACAGCCGTATTGGTTGCCACCCGCGACGCTACCGAGGAAAAGCGGCGGGAGCAAAAGCAGGAGGATGCCCTGCGCGATGCACTGGCGGCGGCGGAACACGCCAATAAGGCCAAGACGGTATTCCTGAACAGTATGTCGCACGATATTCGCACCCCGATGAATGCCATTATCGGGTTTACGGCCCTTGCCACGGCGCATATTGATAACATTGACCTTGTCAAAGAGTATCTGAAGAAAATCAGCGTATCGGGCCAGCATCTGCTCAGTCTGATCAATGATATTCTGGATATGAGCCGTATCGAAAGCGGCACGGTCAAACTGGACAACACAGAAGTCCACCTGCCCGATGTGCTGCACGACCTGCGCACGATCATTCAAGGCAATATCAGCGCCAAACAGCTTGACCTTTACATCGACACGCAGGATGTGCACCACGAGGATATTATCACCGATAAGCTGCGCCTGAATCAGGTCCTGCTCAACATCGTGGGCAACGCTGTCAAGTTTACACCGGCGGGCGGTACCATCAATATCCGCGTTGAAGAAAAGCCGTCTGCCCGCAGTGGGTATGCGACCTTTGTTTTCAGCGTGAAAGATAACGGTATCGGTATGTCGAAGGACTTCCAGGCGCACGTTTTTGACTCTTTTTCACGGGAACAGACTGCGACAAGAAGCGGCATCCAGGGTACGGGCCTTGGCATGGCCATCTCGAAAAACATCGTAGATATGATGGGCGGAACCATCGCCGTCAAGAGCGAGCAGGGAAAGGGCAGCGAGTTTACGGTCACCCTGGACTGCAAGGTTTGTACGGAATCGGTGAAATATCCGCCGATTCCGGGCCTGAAAGGCGCCCGTGCACTGGTTGTGGATGATGATGCACAGACCTGCATGAGCATAAGCAAAATGCTGCGGGAAATTGAGATGGAAGCCGACTGGACGACCTCCGGCAAGGAAGCCATCCTGCGCGCGATGGAGGCACACAATCAGTGTGCGGAGTTCAAGGTTTACATTATTGACTGGCTGATGCCGGATATGAACGGCATTGAGACGGTGCGCAGGATCCGCAAAGTAATCGAACCCGGCACGCCGATCATCATATTGACAGCCTACGATTGGGCCGACATTGAGGATGAGGCCCGGCAGGCCGGTGTCACGGCGTTTGTTTCCAAACCGCTGTTTATGTCGGAACTGCGCGATGCGCTGACACACAAAGTGGTGTCGGGCAGGCAGCCCCTTCTGCCCAAGCACGGCGACTATACGGGCAAAAAGGTGCTGTTGGTCGAGGATAACGAACTGAACCGAGAGATTGCAACGGCCATTCTGGAGGAAGCCGGACTGAAAGTGGACGCCGTTGCGGACGGCACGGATGCTGTGGCCAAAATGAACGAGGCTGCGGAGGATGAGTATGATCTGATCCTGATGGATATTCAGATGCCCAAAATGGACGGATACACCGCCACCCGGGAGATCCGTACATTGAGCAGCAGTAAAAAGGCAAACATTCCCATTGTGGCCATGACAGCCAACGCTTTTGAGGAAGACCGCCAAAAAGCATTCAAAGCAGGGATGAATGCACATATTGCAAAACCGATTGATGTGAACATCCTGATGGGAACACTGGATAAGGTTTTCAAACAGAATTCGTGATCGCGTTTAAATAGCGTACAAAGGATCTGTACGGCAAAGTAAAAAGCATATACAGCTGCGTTTGTGGAGAACGGCCTCTCGGCGGTTCGCAACGCGATGCTGTATATGCTTTTTTTCATGCGCAATCTGTCAGCCACCCAGCTCCACCATGCGGCGGATACAGCGCCCGGCTCCCTGCATGACGTCCTGCGGCAGGGTGATTTTCTCACCGCCGCTGCCCTGCAGGCAATGGTAAATGTCCATCAGGGTGGTCAGTTTCATGTTCATGCAGGTAAGCTGCACGGCCAGCGGATAGAACCGCTTTTCCGGGCAAGCATAGGAGAGGTGCTCCACGATGCTGTTTTCCGTGCCGATGATGAACTCTTTGGCATCGGACTTTTCTGCATAAGCCATAATGCCGGTGGTAGAGCCAACATAATCAGCCTGCTCCACGACCTCGGGGCGGCATTCGGGATGAACCAGAAGCAGCGCCTCCGGGTGGGCAGCGCGGGCTTTGGCTACATCTGCTGCCGAACATACGATATGGCGCGGGCAGCCGCCGTGGTAAAAGGCAAACTGCTTTTCCGGCAGTTGCTTTGCTACATAGCTGCCCAAATTGGGATCTGGGATGAACAGAATCTTATCGTTTTTCAGCGCACTGCAAATTTTCAGCGCGCTGGAGGACGTCACACAGACATCGCAGGCCGTTTTCAGCTCCGAAGTTGTATTGATGTACGCCACCACGGCGTAGCCGGGGTACTGCTTTTTCAATTCCTGCAAGGTCGGCAGATCAAGCTGCTCGGCCATAGGGCAGCCCGCCATGGGGTTGGCCAGCCAGACGGTTTTCTCCGGGCTTAAAATTTTGCAGGTCTCGGCCATGAAGCGCACACCGCACATGATGACCCCGTCAGCGTTGGTTTTGGCCGCCTGCACGCTCAACCCGTAGGAATCGCCGGTGTAATCGGAGACTTCCAGCACAGGCTGGCTCTGGTAGGCATGGGCCAGGATGCAGATATTCTTTTCCCGTTTCAGGCGCAGGATCTCCTGCTGCAGTTCATGGACAGTCATAATTATGCCTCGTTTTTTCTTCAATGCTCCCACGGTTGCAGCGGAGCCAGAAAACCGTGCTCTTTCAGTTCTTTTTCGATCAGGCTCAGCCTGTCCGGGGTGGTTGCCTCCACCAGATGATAGTGGTAGCCGTCGGTGGCGGTGGACAGCACCGTGGAGGAACTGTCCTCAAACGATTGCAGAAATTCCCGCACATCCTGCCGGGAACGGATGTCCATCTCGGCTGTGATACGGCCATAGACCCGGTGGCTGATGCTGATATTCTTGACCTGGCCGCCACAGTCCACAATCAGGTTCAGCTCCTGCCCAGTTCGGTCAGGTGTGTGGCGCACCTTGAACTCCCGTGTGCAGCCGGCGGGCTGATCAGGCTGCTCCAGCACATAGCCGCGTGCAGTGGAAATGATCCCGGGGTGTGATGCTCGTATGACCGCCAGATCCTGCACGATGACCTGACGGCTGACGCCGTAATGGGTAGCCAGCGTGCGGGCGGCAATAGGTGCTCGGGCATGGGCAAGCTGCTGCAAAATGGCGGCGCGGCGCTCTGCGGTCGTCATATCAGGCCTCCTCCGCGGTCAGGGGGCGCAGATGCTTCATGGAAAGATCCAGAATGGGGGCCGAATGGGTCAGGGCGCCGCTGGACACATAGTCAATGCCAATGTCCCGCAGACGGGCAATGTTTTCCCGCGTGACATTGCCGGAGCACTCGGTCTTGGCGCGGCCTGCAATCAAAGTCACAGCCTTGCGCATATCCTCGTCGCTCATGTTATCCAGCATGATGATATCCGCACCGGCTTCCACGGCCTCTTTGACCTGCTCCAGCGTTTCAACCTCCACCTCGATCTTGCGGACGAAAGACGCATACTGCCGGGCCATCTTGACGGCCTTCGCCACGCCGCCGGCAGCGCCGATGTGGTTATCCTTCAGCAGAACGCCGTCGGACAGGCCGGTGCGGTGGTTGCTGCCGCCGCCAACGCGGACAGCGTACTTTTCAAAAATGCGGTTGTTGGGGCTGGTCTTACGGGTGTCCAGCAGGGTGATGCCGGTTCCCTCCAGCAGGGCAGACAGCTGACGGGTATAGGTGGCAATACCGCTCATTCGCTGCAGGTAGTTCAGCGCAACGCGCTCACCGGAAAGCAGGGCGCGTATATCGCCCGTAACAACGGCCAGCTTCTGGCCGGGCTGTACGGTATCGCCGTCCCGGCAGAAGAATTCCACCTTGGCGCCGGGGTCCAGCAGCGTAAAGACGCGGGCATAGACCGCCAGACCGGCAACAATGCCGTCCTCCTTGGCAATCAGATCCACGGTGCCGGGGCAGGCGTGGGGCATGACGGCGTTTGTGGAAACGTCCTCCTCCGGAATATCCTCCCGCAGCGCTTGCAGCAGCAGCGGGTCTATATGCAGCAGCTGGGTGATCTCATTCATGGTTTTTACTCCTCTCAATAGCGGTCAGAACCTCCTGCCGATACGCGGCAAACAGGGGTTCCTGTTCACGGTACGGGGCCAAATCGGGCTTATCGCCTGTAAAGACAGGCGGTTCTCCGTATAGTATATCATCTGCCGCGCGCTGTGCAAAGACCAAAGATTCCAGCAGGGAATTGCTGGCCAGCCGATTGCGTCCATGCACACCGTTGCAGCAGGTCTCGCCGCAGGCATACAGCCGGGGCAGTGCTGTGCGGCTGCTCAGGTCCGCCGCGATGCCGCCCATAAAATAATGCTGGGCCGGTACAACGGGGATCGGTTCATGGATGGGGTCGTACCCCTCCTCCTCGCAGCGCTCCAGAATGTTGGGGAAATGCTCACGGATAGCCGCCTCACCGATGGGGCGCATATCCTCCCACACACAGTCGGTGCTGTCCTTTTCCATCTGTGCGCGGATCGCTGCGCTCACCACGTCGCGGGGCTGCAATTCGTTGGTAAATCGGTTCCCGTTTTTATCCAGCAGCAGCGCACCCTCCCCGCGAACCGATTCCGAAATCAGAAAGCGACGGCCTTTTCGGTGGCTGTACAAAGTCGTGGGGTGGATCTGGATATAGTCCAAGTGCTCACAGGCAACGCCGTGGCGCAGGGCCATGGCGATGGCATCCCCCGTGATGTGGGGGAAGTTGGTGGAGTTTTTATACAACCCACCGATGCCGCCGCAGGCCAGCACCACCGCCCCTGCCCCAATGGCTCGCGGTTCGCCGTCCGGGCCGGCAGCAATGACACCGCCGCAGGCCGAGGCGTCGGCGAAGAAATCCAGCAGAGTCGTATGCTCGCGCAGTTCGATGTTCTCGCAGCGCAGGACCTCGTTCAGCAGGGTCTGGGTGATCTCGTGGCCGGTAATATCCTCATGGAACAGAATGCGCGGGCGGGAGTGCGCTCCCTCCCGGGTAAAGCGCAGAGCCCCGTGGTCATTCCGCGCAAAGCGGACGCCGCGGCGCACCAGATCCCGGATGATCGAGTTGGAGGAACGAATCATCAGGTCTACTGTGGCGGGGTTGTTCTCGTAATGGCCTGCCCGCATCGTATCATCAAAAAAGGGGCGGTAGTCTGCCTCGCCATGCTGCATACAAATGCCGCCCTGCGCAAGGAAGGAGTCGCTCTCGTCCGCTTTCTGCTTTGTAAGCAGAAGAATGCGGTACCGCGCAGGCAGATTCAGGGCGCAGTAAAGGCCCGCAGCGCCGGTGCCGACGATGACTACGTCAAAATAGTCATCCATATTAGCCATTTTCATGTGGTTTCCTCGGTTTCTTCTGTAATTCCAACTTTGACAGTATAGCACCGTTCATTACACGTGTCAAGACACATGTAATGATATATAGTGACACCCCGCCATGCGCAACAAACTTCGGCATAAAAAACAACAGGAACACTGCTGTACATTGCAATGTTCCTGTTGTTTTTATTAGGGCAATACCGCATAATTCTAAGTACCGATACGGCGAGCGAGGTGCGGCAGCTGCTAAGCCAAAAGCGCAGATAATACTTTGTGTATTATCGAGCATTTTGGCAACGCAGATGCCGTGCCGCAGCCGCCGGAGCGGTGCTTAAGCCGTAAGGCGGGAATTATGCGGTGTTGCCTTAGGTTGGCCGCTGCAAAGCGTTACAAATCGTTCCGCAGTTTTACGGCACTCCGTTCGGCGATGCACTGCTTTAAGGCGTTGATCATCTTGGCTTCGTCCAGCGGTTTGGCTAGGTGAATATCCATGCCCGCCAGACGGCTGTCCATAATATCCTCGGAAAAAGCATTGGCGGACATGGCAATGATGGGGACGGTTTCCGCGTCGGGGCGGTTCATGGCGCGGATGGTTCTGGCGGCGTCCCAGCCGTTCATACGCGGCATCATAATATCCATATAGATCACGCCGAAACAGTTGACGGGCGACCAATGGTCGCCCCTACACACGCAATAAGGAAAAAATGCAATTTTTTGACGGTCTGATATACTATATAAGGTCTACTGCAACACACCGTAAAAGGCAGCCCGCCCCCCCCTATAATTCGCTAAAGTTTGATTTAGCGAACTTGTACATTTCTCTTTTACGGGAGGCTTTTGCTTCCCGATGCCCCCTGCTCCCGTCATTTCGTTTTCCCCGCCGATGACTTTTATTTCCGCTTTACATGGGCAGCGCAACGGTAAATACGGTTCCTGCCCCTTCTGCCGGCTCATCCTGTACTGTACCGCCGTGCAGTGCTGCAATTTCCCGCACCAACGCCAAACCCAGTCCTGCGCCGCCCATTTCGCGGCTTCTGGATTTGTCCACACGGAAAAACGGTTCAAAGATGCTGGTTCTGTATTCATCGGGAATACCGCAGCCGGTATCTGCAACGCGCAGTATTGCTTTGCCATTTGACCGGCTGATCGTAATCTGCACAGAACCGCCCGGCTGATTGTACTTGATTGCATTTTCCACAAGGTTGAACAGCATACGGTAAATCAGGGCATCGCTTCCGATAATATGAATATCCTCACATTCCTGATGCAAGGTGATCTGCTTTTTCTGGGCCAGCGGCGTCAGATCCGTCACAATTTCATCTGCCAGCGGCGCAAGCTCAATGCAGTCATCCCGCGGAACGGCCTGCAAATTGCTCATTTCCAGCAGGGTCCGTACAAGCGCCGATAAACGAGCTATCTGCTCTGTCTGAAAGTGTACCAGCTCTGCGGTTTCCGCGTCCGTATTCATGTGCTCTTCGGCGAAGATTTCCAGTTTTGCCTGCATGATGGCCAGCGGTGTTTTCAGCTCATGGGCTGCATTCCCGGCAAACTGTCGCTGTAGGTCAAAGGAATGGGCCAGGCGATCCAGCATTTGATTGACAGATTGACTTAGCTGCCGAAATTCCGCAACGGTATTTTCTTCCAGCCGTACATCAACCAGATTATCCTGATCGACCTTCTCGGCCTGCTGTGCCAGCTCTTTCAGTGGTTCCAGCGCTTTGCCGCTGATAAAATAAGCAATCGCTGCGCTGAACAGCGTCACCACTGCCGTAATGCACCACCCCTTGCGGCCAAAAATCGTCTTTGTATCGTAAACCTCTTGCGAGAATTGCACCAGAAAGTCTGACATCTGATCTTCGGGGATCTCTATGGTCAGATCCTCCCCGCCGTCCTGTTGATATTGTAAAACGTACCCGTTCAGATTGTCCATACCGGAGGCGCCGGAGCGATACAGCAACAAATTCAGGCAGATGCAGGCACCCGCAATCAGTAATGCCGTCATAAGTGTGATGCGCCATTGCAAAGATAATCGCTTCATTGCTCGCTCTCCCCCACTTCATAGCCTTCTCCGATGCGGTTTCGGATAGGATCATACCCCAGTACCGCGCGCAGCTTTTTGCGCAGCGCCGAGATATGCACCCGAATCGAGTTGCTGAACGCATCTACGCGGCCATCCCAGACATGCTCCATCAATTCCTCCTGACTGACAGGGCGTCCCTGATGCAGAAGCAGATATTCCAGAACACTGCTTTCCTTGCGGGTCAGTGGAACAGGTTGACCGTCCACCATAGCCACCCGGCTCTTGGTATCAAAGCTCAGTCTGCCGCATCGCAGGCAAACATTGCGCTGAATAAACTGCCGTCGTGTCAGGCTGCGGACGCGGGCTTCCAGTTCGGCCAAATGGAACGGCTTGGCCAGATAATCATTGGCGCCGGCGTCCAGGCCTTCCACCTTGTCCGCAATTTCACTGCGGGCCGACAGAATCAGAACCGGCGTTTCCAAATCGGTCTTTCGCAGTGTGCGCAGAACTGTCATTCCATCCACTCGGGGCAGGTTCAGATCCAGCAAAACAAGGTCATACCGCTCTGCCGCCAGCATTTCCAGCGCGGTTTCCCCATCACCGCAGTCATCTGTTTCATACCCTGCACGGTGCAACTTTCTGGCAACGCTTTCCCGCAGGGACGGCTCATCCTCAACCAGCAGCAAACGCATAATAAACGCTCCTTATATAAACTGTGTTTCTGTTTACTACCATTATAACAGCTTTTGCTAAAATCTGCGTTAATTTTTTCTTAGCAGAAAATTTATACCCGTTGTGCTATACTGATCTCATCAAAACAAAAGGAGGAGCGAAATGTTGAGCAAAAAGGCAATCGTTCAGGTGCTTTTTCTGCTGGCTGCCGTTATGATGATCGGTTACGGGGCATGGCGCGGTGAGGCGGGCACTGTCTTTACGAAAGCAATTCGATTATGTATGGAGTGTGTTGGCATTGGATAAGAATCGTTCGCATTTTCTGGTCCGTTTCCGGGGACTGATCCAGGCAGGTGCAGCACTACTGACAAACATCCATCTGCCGAATTTTCTCAAAGGAACGCTTTATCAGGGCAAGGGGAAATATCTCTGCGTTCCGGGCCTTAACTGTTACTCCTGCCCCGGCGCTGCGGGGGCCTGCCCTATCGGAGCCTTTCAGGCTGTGGTCGGGTCGTCAAAGTTTCGGTTTTCCTATTATGTTACCGGCATTTTGATTCTGCTGGGCGTGCTGCTGGGGCGCTTTATCTGCGGTTTTCTCTGCCCGTTCGGTTGGCTGCAGGAGCTTTTGCATAAGATTCCCTCTCCCAAGCTGTCAACCAGACGCCTGAAGCCTCTGCGCTATATCAAATATGCGGTACTGCTGATCATGGTCGTACTGCTTCCGGCTGTTATTATCAACACATCCGGCATGGGGGATCCGTTCTTCTGCAAGTATCTGTGTCCGCAGGGCGTACTGGAGGGCGCAATTCCGCTTTCTCTTACAAACGCGGGCATACGAGCTGCTTTGGGAAAGCTGTTCAGCTGGAAATTCTGCATTCTGCTGGCAGTTGTGGTAGGCAGCGTGGTTTTTTACCGTCCGTTCTGCAAATGGCTGTGCCCCTTGGGGGCGGTCTATGCACTTATGAATCATGTATCCCTGTTTCAGATGCGCGTTGACCGCGATACATGTGTTTCCTGCGGTGCCTGCGCAAAAGCGTGCCCGATGGATGTGGATATTACCAAAACACCAAACCACGCGGAGTGTATCCGCTGCGGTAAGTGTATAAAGTCTTGTCCGACCAAAGCGATCTGCTATCAGTACGGTTTCGGCGACAAGTCAAAAACAGAAATCAAGGAGAATTGACAATGAAACGTTTTTTTGCATGGATCACAGCCCTTCTGATGCTGCTCTCCCTCGCTGCCTGCAGCAGCACACAGACAAGCACTGCGGCAGCTTCCCAGCAAGCATCTACTTCTGAGACGGGCAAGTCTGAAAATGAGCTTCTCGCAGAGGAAAACGATATTCTGGCGGCAAATAACGCCCTGTGGGAAAAGGTTTTTGCCTCCATGGACAAGAATGTTACCGACACCACACTAAGCAGCAATTACGGTGATATTCTTATGAGTGCGTTGGATCATGCGAAGGACCAGTTCACCGATGAAGAATATGCTGCTTTAAAGGCCGATGTGGACAAAATCCGTGAGATCGAAACACAGATCGCAGCACTGCCGCAGGATGAAGCTGCCAGCCAGTCTATGACGCAGACGGCCAGCACATTCCCGCAGTTTGAAGGAAAGGATTTGGACGGCAACAGCGTAAGCAGCAGTCTTTTTGCCGATAATGCGTTCACCGTTGTAAATTTCTGGTTCAGCGGCTGCAAGCCCTGTGTGGACGAGATGGACGACCTTAACGCATTGAATCAGCGCATTCAAGAGCAGGGCGGCGAGGTGATCGGTATCAACACAGAAACTCTTGATGGCAACGCGGACAACATTGCCGCTGCCAAACAGATTCTGGAACAGGCCGGGGCTGCATTCCGCAACATCTATTTTGACTCTGCCAGTGATGCCGGTAAGTTTGCCCTCGGCATTATGGCCTTCCCCACTACCTGCGTTGTGGATCGTCAGGGCAACATCGTTGGGGAACCGATTATGGGCGGTATTGATAAAGAGGATAACGCTGCCACACTGCAAAAGCTGATCGATGAGGCTCTTGCGCAGTCGCAGCAGTAAATAAGAAAATAGCTTAAAAAAACTCGCAGCAGTCATGGATACGAAAGTACCCTTTGGCTGCTGCGAGTTTGTATTTTGCTGCGCCGCCGTGTGGCGGGCTATGTCCCCTGCTCCAGGGCTTACTGCCCGGTTTGCTTTCCCTCTATAGCATATATTTTGTCTTTTCGATTGTATATCAGCATTTTATACTTGACAAAGTCAAGCGTATGGGCTATACTCTTTTACGAAAGGAGATGCTGCATCCACCATGTATCAAAAGGCCCTTTCCTACTACATCGCCATGCTGTATCGCAGCTTTGCGGATTTCACAGGCGGCAAGCTGCAGGAAGTCGGACTAAATTTCGGGCTTTTGTTTTTTATTGTATATATCGGAAAAAAGCCGAACTGTACGCCTTCGGAATTGACAAAAGCATTGTCCCTTGACTGGGGGCACAGTCAACGGTGCATCAATCGTCTTACTGACGATGGCTTTATTACCAAGGAAAAATCAGGGCGTCACTATCTGCTCAACCTGACAGAACGCGGGCAGGAGGCTTTTGAAGCCGCCCACCGGATATTCTTTGACTGGGACGACAGATTTATGACGAATCTGACTGCAAAAGAAAAGGAACAGTTGCTTGCCTTATTGGAAAAAGCAACAGAAAGGATACCGCACCATGTACGAAACGATTAACAGCCCCATCAATTACGGCGGTTTGGAATTGAAAAACCGCATCATTTTTGCCCCTACCACCTTTGGCCTTGCGGAGGACGAATACTTTGAAAAGATCCGCAAGATCGCCGCAGGCGGCTGCGCCATGGTTATCATCGGTGACGTCCCCGTCGGCAAAAGCCAATTTGAGAAATCTCTTTTTGATAAAAAAGGCTTCGCCTATTATCAGAAGCTGGCCGAAATCGTCCACAGCTATGACTGCCGCATCTGCGCCCAGCTGCACCAGACCGACTCCAATATGCTGGCCATGCTGAAATACGTGCCCGGCGTTCTGACGAAGAAGATTTCAATGGAGGAGCTGCGTCCCCTGCTGAATGCCGAGGTTGCCCCTTACATCAGCAAGCTGTCCGCCCGCAAGATCCATAAGATCATCAACGGCTTCGGCGAGGCCGCCGTGCTGGCTGTCAAAGCCGGGTTCGATATGGTGCAGGTCCACGGTGACCGCATGTGCGGCAGCTTCAGCTCCACTGTCTTTAACCACCGCACGGATGAATACGGCGGCAGCGCCGAGAACCGTGCCCGCTTTGCGGTGGAGGCCGTCAAGGCCATCCGCAGCCGTCTGCCGGAGATTCCCATCGACTACAAGCTGGCCGTCCGCCAGGAAGATCCCCACTATGGCAATGCCGGTGTGGTGGAGTCCGAGCTGGGTATTTTTGTACCGCTGCTGACCGATGCCGGTGTGACCAGCTTCCATGTAACGCTGGCGAACCATTCCAGTCTGGAGGACACCATTCCCCCGGCCAACCACCCGTACTTCAAAGAGCAGGGCTGCTTCCTGAAATTCTGCGACGAGGTGCGCCAGTATACGGACAAGCCCATCACCGGCGTTGGCGGACTGAATCAGCCTGATTTTGTAGAGCAGCAGCTTGCAAGCGGACGCATCACCTGTGCTGCCATGAGCCGCCAGCTGTTGGCTGACCCGGAATGGCCGAACAAAGTGGCCTCCGGGCAGATCAAGGAGATTCACCGCTGTGTTCGCTGCAACAAAAAATGCCTTGGCGGCTTGCAGCAGCATCAGGGCACCCATTGCATTTATGAAAAGGTATGACCTGTGAAATCCGCTATTGTATTCAGCAGCCGGACCGGCAATACTAAACAGCTTGCCGAGGCTGTTTCCTCTGTTCTCCCTCAGGCAGATTTGTGTTTCTTCGGTTCCCCGCCACAGGAGGCTCTGCAGGCAGAGCGTCTTTTCATCGGCTTTTGGACGGACAAGGGGCGCTGCAATCAGGAAATCACCGATTTTCTGAAAACGCTCAAGTGCAAAGAGGTGTTCCTGTTTGGCACAGCCGGGTTCGGCGGCAGTCAGGAATATTTTGACAAAATTCTTTCTTCCGTTCAAAAACGCCTCGGTGCTTCCAATACTGTCATCGGCACCTACATGTGCCAGGGGAAAATGCCGCAATCGGTGCGGGAGCGCTATGTAAAGATGAAAAACAGCCCTTTGCCGATCCCAAACGTTGACAAAATGATTGAAAACTTTGATACTGCTGTTTCCCACCCCGACGAAACGGATTTGCAGAAATTGAAATATGCCGTGGCGCAATGTATAAAGCGCTGATACAAAGTAGGTCCTAAAAACACACTTCCGTCTGGCTGCCTGCGCACCGGCGCTGGCCTACTGCGCCGTTATGACGATCCACTTTTTAAAGCAGCGGCAGACCCAACCCTGCTGAGCCGCCATGACCGCTTTTGCCGCAGTCATAGCGAGACCCTTTATTTGCTTATCAATTGCGCACGGGTGCACGCGGGGCTGTTGCACAGCCCCCAAAAAGAAAGACCGAAGTAAAAGCCAAAAAAGGCTTTACAACTTCGGTCTTTTGCTTTAAGTTAATAGTTGAGTCACCTGACCAATGGGTGGACGACCTATCATCTTTTCAGCGTCTATCATTCTTCGCTGGCCGATCCGCTGTTTTTTGTCCGGCTGTTTGGTCATGTGCTGGGCCATGCAGGCTGGGACCACTTTATAGGCAACATGCTGCTTTTCCTTGTCATCGCGCCCCCGCTGGAGGAGCGCTACGGCGGTATTCCGATCACTTTGATCCTTGTCGGTGCGCTCTACCTGAGCCAGCAGGTATATGATATTTTGTTCGTGCAGGACAATGTAGCCAACTTTATGCACATCGTCGGCGGCGCCTGCGGCACTGTGTTTGGTTTTGCCGTGCGCAGAAAATAATACGCGGAGGTTTCCTTCATGAAGATCCTTGTCACCGGTTTTGACCCGTTCGACGGAGAGACCGTCAACCCGTCCTATGAGGCTGTCAAACTGCTGCCCGACACCATTTCCGGGGCACAGATCATCAAGCTGCAAGTTCCCACCCGGTTTGCTCTTTCCGGCACCGTTCTGGAAGCCGCCGTAAACGAGCACCGGCCCGATGCGGTCATCTGTGTCGGGCAGGCAGGCGGGCGGTCCGCCATCACACCGGAAAGAGTTGCCATCAACCTTGCGGACGCAAGTATCCCTGACAATGCAGGCGACCAGCCTGTGGACGAGCCGATTCGGAAGGACGGTGCGCCCGCCTACTTTACCTCTCTGCCCGTAAAAGCCATGGTGCAAAAAATGAGAGCCGCCGGTATTCCGGCAGCCCTCTCCTACACCGCTGGCTCCTTTGTGTGCAACTCCCTGATGTATACGCTGCTCTATCTCATCGACAGGCAGTATCCCGCTATGCGGGGCGGTTTTATCCATGTGCCGTATGCGATGGAGCAGGCCGTCAACAAGCCGCTGGGAACACCCAGCATGGAGCTGCATCAAATCGCGCGCGGCCTTGCGCTTGCGGTAGAAGCAGTCGTCGAAAACGAGCGTGACCTTACCGTGAACCGGTAATACAGGCCCAATTTCTCGAAATAGTGCTTGCATTTTTTAGGGTTCGTGCTATGATCATAGCATCATCACAGAATAGGAATGGGACAATGGGGTCACGCACAGGCAAGGTGCGCGATCCCATTTTTCGTCTGCGTACAAAGGCGTGCCGCACTTCATTGGGTGCTGCACGCCTTTTGGCTTTTCTGCTGCTTGTTTTCCGAATGGAGGGATTTGAAAATGCTTACCGCACGAATTGAAAAAATACGCCAAAACTATGTAAACGCCAAACCGCAGATTTCTTGCGAACGCGCCGCACTTTGGACAAAATCCTACAAAAGGAGCGCAGGAAAGCCCGTCTGCATCCGCAGCGCCGACAAAAGCACAGCTTTCCGGGTGGGAGCAGCTGGCCACGCAGGAATACGGGATAAAGGTCACTTCCTATAAGTAGTCCCTGTCCTCCACTGCGGCGGCCTTACGGCTCCTGCAGCATGATCCGCACGATCTCTTTGTCTGTTTCGCGCATACCCTCACGGCCCAGCAGTCCCACATTACGGATGGTATTTTCAACGCCCTTTGTGACGATGCCATCCCCACTGCGGAACTGCTGGCCGTTTTTGTACATGTGATACCCCAGGATACCCGCCTCCACGCTGGAGGCGATTTTCGCCGCACAGCTGGCCTTGGCACCATCGCAGATAATACCCGAAACGATGGCCAGTGCATTGACAAGGGTGTGGGAGACCGCTTTCAGGTCTGCGCCCTGCAGATAGGCAATGCCGCAACCCGCAGCACAGCCCGCGCTGACGGCCCCGCAGTAGGCGGACAGCCGCCCTATACCGGCCTTCTCGTGGATCGCAATCAGGTTGGAGAGGGCCAGTGCGCGGCAGAGAGTCTCATCGGATGCCCCCAGCTCTCTGGCATACTCGATAACCGGCACTGAGACCGTGATGCCCTGATTGCCGCTGCCCGAGTTGATGACAACTGGCAGCTCACAGCCGCTCATACGGGCATCAGAGCCTGCTGCTGCCTTGGCAATAGCGCGGTTGCGCACATCCTCGCCGTAAAATTTCAGCATTGTAGAGCCGATGTTCGCACCGTAATCCCCTCGCAGTCCCTCCTCCGAGATGCGGGTGTTGTACCGGATCTGGGTTTCCAGCAAAGGTCGGATGTCGTTGATCTCGCAGGTATCGGCAAATGCAAAGATATCCGCAATGTTCAGCAGTGCCCGGTCTGTCAGACCGCTCTCGGCAGGGGCGGCGTCACCGCAGAGCTGCTTTGTCTCCTGCGCGGTATGATCCAGCAACACTTCGCTGTTTCTTTGGATCAGGACAATATTCGTGTGGTACTGGCAGATGCGCACCACGGCGGAATCGCTCCCCTGCTGCAACGTCACAATAATGTCGAAGATAAAGCCGTTGTCGATTGCCTTCACCGTGACCGGCACCTGCTTCAGGAAGGCGCGCATCGCAGCCTTCTGGTCCGTTGTTACAGCTGCGATAACCTCCAGTGCCTTGTCCGCCTGCCCGCCGACGATGCCTGCCGCTGCGGCGGCTTCAATGCCCTTCATGCCATCGGTGTTTGGCACGATGACGCTCTTGACATTCTTGATAATGTTGCTGCTCACGCCGATCTCAACTTTGTCCGGCATGCCGCCAAGCACATCCCGCGCCTTGGCGGCGGCGTAGGCAATGGCAATCGGTTCGGTGCAGCCCATGGCAGGGATCAGCTCCTCCTTGAGGATCTGCACATACGCTTGATAGGTCCTGCTCTGCTTATCCATACAAGTGACTCCTTTGGTTGCTCTGCAAAGTGTCCGCAGCGGGGTATTATACCGCGTCTGCTGGTTTGTATAGTACAAGTATAGACATTTTCCCCGCCTTTTGCAACAGCATTTTGGCGGCGTTCCAATCCGGAGCACTTTATGCACTGGTTGGACATAAACACTGCCGCTTTCTACAACCCACAACGCAAAATGTGCCTGCTTGCGCGGGCACATTTTGCATTATTCTGCTTTTTCCTGCCTGGCCGCATTCAGCAGCTGCTTTTGAAATTCCCGGGCCGCCGTATTCAGCGGACGGTGCCGGTCATAAACCAGACTTACTGAGCGCTGCGGAATCTCCTCCCGCAGGGTCAGCTGCACAATGCTGCGGCGCTGCAGGCTGCTGCGGGCCATCGGCTCCGGCACAAAGGCAAGGCCAAGCTCACTCTTTACCAGCGTCATCATCTGGTCTGTGGTGGCCGCCTCAATATCCGGCTTCAGGTCTTCGCTGTGCTCAAGGAAAAACTGCCGGTAAAACAGGCGGCTCATGCTCTCGTTCCCCAGCATGATCAGCGGATAGGCGTCAAGCTCCTGCAGCGAGAGCGTCCGGCTTGCCAGCGCCGTGAAGGTTTTCCCGCCGACCAGGATTTCGTTGAACGTCATCAAATCAACTTTTTTCAGTTCCCCCTCTGCGCCGGTGGGGGTCGTTACAACAGCGAAATCGACCTCGCCGTTTTTCACAGCCTGAATCGCCTGCGGCGTTGAATGGTTGGAGATCCGCAGCCGGATACCGGGGTACTGCGCATGGAAGTCCCGCAGCCGTTCCGACAGGTAGATGTTCAGCGCCGTCTCGGTTGCGCTGATACTGATTGCACCATGCTCAAAGGTCGCGCTGGCGCTCAGCTCCTCCTCGGCATCCTGTATCTGCACAGCAGCCGAGGAAATGCGGGTATAGAGCATCTCCCCCTCCGGCGTCAGCGTCACACCCCGGTTGGAGCGGATAAATAGCACACAGTGCAGCTGATCCTCCAGCTTGTTCATCGTATGCGTGATGTTGGGCTGGTTGCTGCCCAGCACGCGGGCCGCCTTGGTAAAATTGCGGTATTTTGCGACAAAGTAAAAAATCTTGTAGTATTCCCAATCGACATACATAGGCGCAGCCTCATTCATACCAAAATTACATAGTCATAATGCGGTAAATACTTTTTACACATTCTATGTCACAAAGTATAATAGCACCGCAACCCAAAAGCAAGCAAAAATTTCCCTCTATAGAAACAAATTGTAAGGAAGGCGAAACCAAAATGCTGACCGCAGTACCTGCGAAGGGTACCTGGCTCTAAGGCAACACCGCATAATTCTGTGTGCCGCCCCTATATTTTTTCAAGGCTGCGTCTCCCCTCTCCCCTGTCCGCATTTGCGGGTGGGGCCTTTTTGTTTACCGTCTTCAGCGCATCCCTCTCTCAGAGCGCGTGTGTGGACGCCTCTGCAGCGCGTTTTGCTGCAGGTAGCGGCAGACAAAAAAACACCCACAGCGGCGGCTGTGGGCTTTGGGTTCAATCATTATTTGCGGATGCTCCCAGCGCACGGCAAAGCGGATGATTCAGCAGCATACCGGCGATAACATACCGATAGGAGTGCACCGCACCGTTTCGGATCGTTTGCGGTATCCGCTGCTTTCCTACCAGCTTTTCCAGCGCATCCATCTGCTCTTTCAAAAAGTAAAAAGATATTTGTGGATAGATCTTGTCATCCAACTGCGTAGCAATAAACCGACTGACAACCTTTGTTTCCGGAAACAGATAGTAGGCCGCCCTGTTCTGCTCGATTTCTGCTTTGCTGGCCAGATATTCCCTGCTGTTCATGATCAGGCAGTTGTCAGCACCGACCTTCATGACCTTATCCATCTCGGACTGGAGCAGCCGATTGGCCAGGGTGCCTACGCGGATATCCTCCACAGCAGCCTCATCCACAAGCGTCTCCCGAATCAGGAGCCCTACCCGAAGGTTGACCTTGATTTTTTCTTCTTTCATTCGCATCACCCTTTGGGCAATACCGCATAATTCTAAGTGCCGATACGGCAAGCGAGGTGCGGCAGCTGCTAAGCCAAAAGCGCAGATAATACTGGATGTCTTATCGAGCATTTTGGCAACGCAGATGCCGTGCCGCACACCGAGCCGCAGCGAGGCGCTTCGGAGCGCAACCGCCGCTTGCGGCGGCTCTTGGCGCGGAGATCCGCCGGAGCGGTGCTTAAGCCGTAAGGCGGGAATTGTGCGGTGTTGCCTTTGTTTCCGGGACAGTGTCTCCCCCTACCCTGCCTTACTTTGCGGCTTCAATCAAATCCCGGAGGCTTTGCGCCTGCTCGATCAGTTCATTCAGAATCGCAACATCATTATCACGGCGCTCCTGAGACATCTTTCTGACGCCGCGCTTATAGCTGGTTGAACTCATTTTCTTAAAAATCTTATTAGCAACAGGCTGGATCGTCTTTTCCACAAAGGTCGCGCTTTCAGACTCGCTCTTTTGCTCCTTTTTCTCGACGCGCTTTGCCTCCTGATCCCTGGCCACATCCTTTGCGATTTCCTCGGCCTTCTCCGTATCATGCCGACTGACGGCGTCACGGTACTCCCCTACCCTGTTCTGCAGCAGGCGGATTGCGTTTTCACACTCCGCAAACGCGGTCTCCAGGCGTTCGTCCCTCTCATCCGGCTCGTTGGTTTTTCTGGCTCTGTCAATAGCCCGTATAAAATCATAATGTATGCTGTTGCATTCCTGCAGCAGACGCTCCCGGGCATCGGTGTCACAGTTGCTCACATCAACCGCGCTCAGCAACAGATAGCACTGCGCAATTTTATGCTGCTCCTCCGCCTCCAGCGTGATATAGCTTTCACACTCCATGCGGGTCAGGAACTTGTTATCCAAAAGGCGAAGCAACTCTTTGTCCAGCTTTTCCTCAATGCGGAAATCACGGTCGATCTGCTTGGCTGTGGTTGCACTCACTTCCTTAATTGCCTTTTTAGCGTCCTTTTCCGTCATATTGAACGGCTCGTTCTGAAGGCAGACCACAAATTCTGCAACGGCCTTGCGGCGGATCTGTTCATCCGCAAAGCCGCCGCGGACCTGCAGGTTCGCACTGTATAAAAGCACCTTTTTTTCATTTTCCGAAAGACTGGTTGTGATCACATTGCAGTTTTTGATGGTGTTCCAGGTGGCGTCTCCTCTCTTTTCGAGGTACTCTATCGCGCGGTAGCGGCGCTCACCGGAGAGAAGGACATACACTGTTTTTCCATTTTCTTCCTGTGGAAACACCACCAAATTATGCATCAGTCCGTTGCGCTGAATATCCTCCGCCAGCTGCACAATATCCTCTTGGGTATCTGCCTGCCGGAAGATTTCGTTGTCTGCGTTTACGCGAATATCGTACAGTGCAATATCCCGAGCTTCGTATTCAATGCTTTTATGCCCTGCGGTCAGATCACTGATAATTTTTCCTGCATCGCCATTATTGGAATCAATTTTGCCAAGCTCTGCATCCGTCGGGCGGGAACGTTTTACGATTTCCTTCTTTTTGGCGGGGCTTTTCATTCCCATATCATTTCACCTCCAGACGCTTTTTCAACTCTTCGTAGGCTTTCACATAGGCTTTTGCCACAGGCTGCGTTTTTGCCATATAGCACACAGGCAAAAAGCGGGAAATGGATGTTTTCACCGTCTTGCTTGTGGGAATTGCAACGCTGAACAGCGATGTGCCGAGTTCTTCTTTAAAGTGCTCCTGAATCTTCTTGTCTGTTGCTGCGCTTTTGTCTACATTCACCAACAACACACCGGCACCCATCAGGTGAGAAGTGGAGCTTTGCTTCATCTTGTTGCATTCATAATAAAGGCGAAATGCCGATTCTTCGGAGTTATCCTCACAGCCGGCTGGAATCAGGATATAATCGGCTGCATAGATTGCATTGGAAAGCAACAGGCTGTCCCGCGTAGGCTGTGTGTCAATAAGAATGTAATCGTACTCATCACGTACCTGATTGAGGAAATAGTACAGAAAATTCCCCATACCGGAAACTTTCCTCGGATCTCCGTCCTTCAGGCGCTCTGCATCGCCAATCAGCAGTTCAATGCGCTTATTGATTCGCGGCGTCTGCGCATCGCACGGGATCATATCCACATTTTCATACTGCGTTTCCACAATAAAGTCTCGCGTCTTGCTATGATACAGGAACCCGTCGAAAAGATTATAGAGTGCCTTGCCGTAGAATTCATCGCTTGTGATGCTCAAGCCGCCGCTGAGTGCTTTGGTGAGATTTCCCTGCGGATCAGTATCCACGCAAAGAACTTTTTTCCCCTCATCGCCCATCAGATAGGCAAGATTGGAGGCTGTTACGGTTTTACCCGTGCCTCCCTTTTCAATGGCAATTGTAATAATTTTTGCAGACATTGAGCAATTCCTCATTTCTGTAAAGACTGTTATTTGTGGATGTGTCCGTCAATTCTTGTTGCTGTGAATTATCGTTTTGTAATTCTCTTGTAATCGATTTTCCATGCCTTTTTGCCATTTCCGGTTGTACGATTTTATCATACTTCAGTGGCTGAATATGTTGAAGCCTATACCTCACCACAAAATAGTTGCAGCCATCTTTTGCTGCTTATTGTGATTTCAATTATAACATAGATATAAGTAAAGTCAATTCTCTTTTCCGGGTATCATCCTGCCATAACGATATTTCAAGTCTATCAATTCTTGTTGCTGTTCTTTAATATATCTGCATTCGTATAGGCCATTTCTTTACATACCCGCACCGCGCTTCACAGCACGAAACAGAGTCCAGACCGTCAAAAGAATTGCCTTCTTGCATGTGTAGGGGCGACCATTGATCGCCCGTCAACTTACCGCAGCAACGCATCTTCTGGGATAGTTTGCTTACAAGGCAAACGGGCACGGGCGAGCAATGCTCGCCCCTACAAGAGTTTTTCGACAGTCTGACAGAGTCAGCACATCTTTCAATTCTTGTTGCTGTTCTCGATTTGTATTTATTTGTCACTTATAATCTTTGTTTTTTCTTTACAGTAAAAAGCAGCAGCCTGCAAGTTGCAGGCTGCTGCCAAATAATACTTATACATCCTCAAAGACAGACATATCAAACTTAAACACTCCCGCCGGATCCAACGATGCGAGCTTCTGCTTGCCAGCCGCGATGATCAAAGCACTGTTTTCAATCGTATCGTTATAAACAACCGTACGATAATACTGTGCAGACTTCCTTTCGGTTGCTTTTTCAAACATCTCCGTAAATTTTACACACAGTCCCATGGCCCATGTTTTCAGCCCGGCATTGTCACGGATGATTCGATTTAAAGAATCCAGCGTTTCCTCCGCTTGGTCACGCTTGTTGATGTTTGTCAGGATCTTAGCCGTGTATGTGAAAATATCATTGCAGATATTTTTCTCGTTGTCCGTCAGCTTATCCTCATACGAAGCATAGTCTGCTTTGTTTCTGATCTCCGTAGTTGCTTTTCTATACTTCATTTTCAAAATATCTGTGCTAAATGGCTCTGTAATATGCTGGGCTGCTTTTTCCGCACTCTGGGTTTTCTTCTTTCTGGAATCCCTTACAATTTCGTCATCGTGCGTATTTCTATCATGATAGGAGCGGACATCCCTCATTTCCGCTTTGGTCTTGTATTTGATGAAAATATACAGGTATTCATATTTGCGAACACCGCGCTTGCGCGCCGGGGCATAGTCAAACCAAAGATCCGTCATCTCATTGATTTCTTTCTTAACGGTCTTTAAAACATTCTTTTCAAACTCTGTGAAAGTCTTGTACTTTTCAGACAGCGGTTTTTCCCGGTCAAACTTTTTCTTGTCGGCAGATGCCGGATCCTTTTTCTTTTTGCTCTTTGTTGACTCTCTCTCTGCCTCTGTGGGTGCAGAAAGCAGACCTTTAAACTCATCAATATTGAATTTTTTATACTTATAACCCGTCAGCTCGTCGCGCTTTGAGGAGAACTTATTCAAGATCTCATCATTTACCGGCTGGAATACAAGGCCGTTCGTATAGCCATAGTCTCTGTTTCCATTGTCATAGGAGAGTATGATTTCATAAACGCGCATAGAGTAAGTGCTTTTCATCATCAGCAGATATTCGATGCTGTAAGATGTATAGTTGCTGGTAAGCTGCGCAATATCCTTCCAGATGTCCTGGTTAAAGCGCAGGCGAATCTCTTTCTTGTCGAAATCGACCTCAGAACCTTTTTGCAGCCAGGAAATGGAGCGATACACCTTACTGCCGGGTTCTTTCTTGACCCAGAAGGTACGATTTTCCAAATTTTCTATAGTTTCTTTCAGATTCAGCGCATAAGTCGTATCCACCGTGCGCACTCCGGTCAACTTGGCAAAATCGTTGAAAGTGATCGAATAATATTTGGATGCATCCTTATCATTTTTCTGGTCGATTTTAGACATGAGCATAAAGAGAACCTTTTGCTCATTTCTGGGAAGAGAGTACTTTGTCCGCTGGATCAGGTCATTACTTTTGGTAATGTAAGAGCCAAAGCCGACAGGGGAGTGCTGCCATTTCGCAATCGCTTGCTTTTTCTCGCGGACCTCATCATCAGAAAGGACCTCTCCAACTAAAGATTCCTCGTTTTCATCAATGGACGAATTCGTTTTGTTCATACCCATTACTTATAGCTGTACAAGGAGTGGTTTAAAATAATTACGATATACAGCTATATATTCCTTTCGTTAGATGTTACAATACAAATAGGTACACAAATATCATTATACTGATAATATTACTATACTATTTGCCGACTGTCAACGAAAAATGTTTGGAGCTTTTCTATTTTTTAAATTTTGCCTTTTTCTCTTTTACAATTATTTACCTTATATCTTACTTTTTACTTATTTATTATAATATGTAGAAAGAGAGGTTTCCACATGCCAGCGGAGAGGAAAAAACACTTGGCGAAAGAGATTTCCACACCGGATGCAAGAGGTTTAAAAGGCTGTAGAAAGAGATTGCTACAGCCCAATCAGCCAAAATAAGCATGTAGAAACCTCTTTTTTGCCGTGGAAGAATCTCTGCTTTCAAATTTTTTTCTGTATACTGCCTGTTGCGGCTACAAATTGTGCAGGACGGAAATCTCGCTTTTGCGATAGCGGGAGAGCATTGCCGTGCAAACATAGGTGGAGAGTGCGATAGCTGATTTTTCCGGTGTAGAAACCTCTCTTTGCACAAGCATCGGAAAACGCCGGCGCTTGAATTAGGGTAGTAGGCATAGAAGCAGGGGAGAAGTGAAACAAGAATTTCCCTTCCGCGAGTGTAGAAACCTCCTTTTGCTGCTGCGGGTGATCTCTGCGGTAGGAGGTGCTCAAATTTTCCGGTGTAGAAACCTCCTTTTAGAAATTGCTTCAAAAACACTATATATTGGTGTTGTGGATCAACTAACATACTTGTTCTTGCACGAAGAGAGTCTATATAGGCAGAGACAGGAAAGGTAATAATGGCGAACCAAGAGGTTACTACACATAAACAGCGTAAGATTATTAAACAGAATAATAGGCGATATACCGATATATAACAGGGCTTCGAAAAAGGTGTTATCCGCACTAAAAAGAGGTTTCTACATCAAAAGAGCGAAAGAAAAGAGGAAAAAACACAGCCATGTACAGAAGGGTACTACCAAAGCAGCGTAGTGATAAAAGGATGTAAAACCACAATATATAGATATAGAAAAGAAAATAGCACTTGAAAAACCAAAAAAGCTGGGAGAGAAAATAGTAGAAATGGGAAAAATCGTTGCAGATAAAATACAATGAGGAAATAGTGCTGTAATATATACGATATGTACATAGTGTATGCAAAGATGATCCAGAGAGGTCCATAGTGGTGCAAAGTATGGCATAATGCAAAGTAAACATTTTTTTCGGTAATGAGATGTAGAAACCTCTCTTTTCGCTGGACTTCCCGCCTTCTTGATGAGAAAACCTCTTTTTGACGGACTTATCCACTTTTTCGGCAGTAATTCACAGGGATTGCGGGCTTAATGTACTTACATAAAGTGGATAAAAAGGATAGGTGAGTGGCTGTATAAGATACAATTTAATATACTAATTGGATAATATATGAAAAATATACAAATCGGTCCATATAATCTGTCCCCAAAAGGGAAATTATCCGATTGTTAAAGTGTAGAAACCTCTCTTTTAGGTGTGAGGGGAAGCCTTCGCAACACGAAACAAGCTGAATTTGAGAATGGACCTTGCAATAGGTAGAAAGCCGGATTATCGCCCCGTAGGTTATATGGCACATGCCGAAGGAAGAAAAAGCATAAAGCAAACACCATCCAATAAGGTAAGGGTTATCTCAAGAGGACAGGGGAGGGGGACTGGCAGCAGGATTGGGTTTGCGTCTGCTATAAAGGCATACAGCATTTGGGAAAGTTTCGATATGCTATAGCAGTGAGAGCAGTCGCCTTGGCAGTCAAGAGATCTCTTAGCGAACACAACAAAAAATAGAAAATAAAGTTACAGCAACAGGAATTGACGGAAAATGAAGCGCGATGAATTTTTACAAGTAATCAGAAGCCCTTTTCATTTTGCCACTTGCGATGCCGTACTCCGGGGGTGTAAAATAGTAGACATAAGTAAGCCACCGCAGTGGCGCAGAATGTCGAAAAAGGTGCGTTCACCCCTTGACCCCCTCTGCGAGGGGACTCCGCCCGCAGGCGGTGGGGGAGAGAACTGTACGGCTGCCCGAAATATTTCGGGCTATGGCAAAGTTCTCTCCCTCCGCCCCTTCGGGGCACCTCCCTCGCAGAGGGAGGTTTTATTTCTCCCAAAGTAATGTAGGGATGGGTCTTGACCCATCCGCACCGCTGGCTGCTGTCGGCTAAGCTGCACGGAACGGTCAAGACCGTTCCCTACAAACCCGCCGAAGGCTCGCGATCATCCCGTTAGGTTTTTTCGACACCACCCGCCCCCTCTGCGAGGGGGGGTTAAAGCAAAAAACACCTTTTTTTCTTTAGACATTTATGCTATGATAAATTAAAATATAGCTGCCAAAGCGGGTGTGTACACGATGACCTACGAAGAATTTGATAAGCGCTGCGACGAACTGGAAAACGCCCCACTGCAGGAGCGCAAGACCTTCTTTGCCGATGTACTGGCCGGGGAGACCGAAAAGACCGATGTGCGGATGATGGCGTTCTTCCGCTATGCGCTGCTCTTTTACCGCGGGGGCAACTTCCTCGCCGCGCGGGAAATCCTGGAGCCGTTCATTATTGATTACAAAAGCTACCGGTACCGCCCGGAGATCATCGCCTGCTTCAACCTCGTCGGTGTGGTGGCCTACTATGTGCAGGAGTACGCACTGTCCCGCTTCTACATTCGGGAGGGTCTTAAAATTGCGCGGGAACACAGCGAGGTCAGCCGCTACGCATACGAGTACAACAACCTTGCCGTGACCTATCTGGCCCAGCAGGACTACGAGAAGGCGCTGGAGGTCATCCGCGACTGCCGCAGCGACGAGGCGCGGGTCGATGACTGCCTGGGCAAGATCGATATTTCGGCTAAGCACCTGCTCTCCCTCGTCAACGACGTGCTGGACATGAGCAAGATCGAGAGCAACAGCTTTGTGGTGGACGCAAAGCCCTTCAACCTCGGCCAGACCCTTGCTGAGGTCGATGACATCGTCCGCATTCAGGCGGAGCAGAGCGGGCTGCGGCTGTACACGGACCACGACGATGTGCGCGACGCCGACCTGCTGGGCAGTGCGCTCTACCTGAAAAAGATCCTTGTGAACCTGTACAGCAACGCCATCAAGTACAACAAGCCCGGCGGGAGCATCACCACCCGCCTGCGGGAGGTGAGCCGCACCGCCGACACCGCGGTCTATGCGTTCACGATCCGGGATACCGGCATTGGCATGACGCAGGACTTTATTGACAACCACCTGTTTGAGGCGTTCAGCCAGGAGGACAACGCCGCGCGCTCCCAGTACGGCGGCACCGGGCTGGGTATGTCCATCGTGAGCCAGCTGGTGCAGAAGATGAACGGCACGATCACCGTCGAGAGCACGTTGGGGGAGGGCAGCTGCTTTACCGTCACGCTGCCGTTTGCCATAGACCACGACCCGCCCGCCGCCGGGCCGGAGAAGGAAGCCTCCACCGACCTGCACGGCAAGCGCCTGCTGGTTGTCGAGGATAACGAGCTGAACATGGAGATCGCCGAGTTCATGCTGAAAAGCGCCGGGGCCGAGGTCGTCAAGGCGTTTGACGGCGAGAGCGCCGTGCGCGCCTTTGCCGCCGACCCGGCGGGCTGCGATGCGATTTTGATGGACCTGATGATGCCGGTCATGGACGGCTACGCCGCGGCCAGGGCCATCCGCGCCAGCGGGCAGCCCCGTGCCGGGACTGTGCCCATCATCGCCATGAGCGCCAACGCCTACGCCGAGGACGTGAAGAAATGCCTGGATTCCGGCATGAACGCCCACATCAGCAAGCCGCTGTTCAAGGATGTCATGCTGCGCACGATTGCGCGGTTTGTATAAATCTGCCGGGGACCATGCCATGAGGTCAAGGCACAATAAGGAGACTGCTAACATGAAAAAAGCTGTGATTTTTGATTTGGATGGTCTGCTGATCGACAGTGAGGTCATCTCCCATCGACTGTATGACGAACTGCTGCACCGGTACGGTAAGAGCGTGACCGTGGCCGAGTACGCCCGGGATTACAGCGGCAAAACGGGCGTGGCCAACATGACGAACGTCATTGCCCGGTACAATCTGCCCATCACGGTGGAGGAGGGCCTGACCTGGGAGGTTGCCCGGGAAAAGGAGCTGCTGCAGGATGTGCAGCTCAAGCCCGGCGCGGCGGCCCTGCTGTCCTGGCTGAAAACCGAGGGCGTGGCCGTGGTGCTGGCAACCTCCAGCGTGCGGGAGCGCGCCGTCGAGGTGCTGACCCGGCTGGGCGTCGTGCAGTATTTTGACGACATGGTCTTTGGCACCGAGATCGAGCGCGGCAAGCCCTGGCCGGATATTTTCCTGAAGGCTGCCGAAAAAGCCCACGCCGCCCCGGCGGACTGTCTGGTTCTGGAGGACAGCGAGGCCGGCATCCAGGCCGCCCACGCCGCGGGCATCGACGTCCTCTGCGTGCCCGATATGAAAATGCCCGCGGAAAGTTATCAACAAATGACGGCGGCCATGTTGAAAAGCCTCGACGAGGTCAAGGGGTGGCTGACTGCGGAATAAGCGCGGCAGGGGCAGAGGGTCCGGGTCGATGGCGAGCATCGACCCCTACGCCGTAGGGGCGGATTCCATATCCGCCCGTGCCCGCTTGCCATACCCGCAAACACGACCCGTGTATAACCCCCTCCGTGCCTGCACATACTGTGCGCACGGAGGTGTTTTTATGAGCTATCTTGATTGTGCCCAGTATGACTGCTGCCATAACAAGGCGGGCTGTTGCTGCCTGGACGGCATCAACGTCCGCCATACCGGCCCCGGGGACGCTGTCTGCGGCAGCTACCGCAACAGCGGGGGCTGCGGCAACGTCGCTACCGACAACCAGCCGGCCTCGCCCGAGACCGAGATCCACTGCGACGACAGGGGCTGCCGCCATCTTGAGGGGCGCTGCTGCTGCGCCGACCACGTCAGCATTGACGAGTGCAGCTGCGGCCCTGAATGCGCCACCCGCGCCCCGCGGGAGACCGCCGAATAATTTTATCCCGGAACGGATGCCGTTTTCACAAAGCGGCATCCCTTTTTTATTGCTAAATCATCCGCTTTGTTGTATAATAAGACGATATAGTAGGTCTTGTCCGCCCTTTTGCGGGAAAACGTGGTGCACATGCGGGTCGTCGGGGACGCCGACCCCTACAACGCCGCAAATTTTTGAGCGGTGCGCAGCGCCGCGGTCCACCACATTTATTATTTATTATTTATTATTTATTATTTTTTATTTATTATTTAAACGAGGTGTCACTCCATGTCCGAAACTCCTGTTACCGTGCCGTTTGTCTCCTTCCGCCCGATGGAGCGGGAGCTGGATGCCGACCTGCGCGACGCGTTTGCCCGCGTGCTGGACAACAGCTGGTACATCGGCGGCAGAGAGGACGCCGCCTTTGAAAAGGCTTTTGCCGATTACTGCGGCGTCAGGCACTGCGTCGGCTGCGGCAACGGGCTGGACGCACTGGTGCTCATTTTAAAGGCTATGGGCATCGGCCCCGGGGACGAGGTCATTGCCCCGTCCAACACCTTTATCGCCACGGTGCTGGCCATCAGCTACGCGGGCGCAACGCCCGTGCTGGTCGAGCCGACGCTCGAAAGCTACAACATTGACCCCGCCCGCATCGAGGCCGCCGTGACCCCGCGCACGAAGGCCATCATGGCCGTGCACCTCTACGGCCAGTGCGCCCCGATGGACGAGATCAACGCCATTGCCCACGCCCACGGCCTCAAGGTCATCGAGGATGCCGCCCAGGCCCACGGCGCGACCTACAAGGGCCGCCGCGCGGGCAGTCTGGGGGATGCCGCCGGGTTCAGCTTCTACCCGGGCAAGAACCTGGGTGCGCTGGGCGACGCGGGCTGCGTGACGACGAACGACGGCGCGCTGGCCGAGCGCATCCGTGCGCTGGGAAACTACGGCAGCGACTACAAATACCACCATGTCTACAAGGGTCAGAACTCCCGCCTGGACGAGCTGCAGGCCGCGTTCCTGGCCGCCAAGCTGCCGCACCTCGACGCCATGAACGCCGAGCGCCGCCGCATTGCCGCGCGGTATCTGGCCGAAATGCACAACCCGGCGGTCACGCTGCCCGCCGAGCTGCCCGACTGCACCCACGTCTGGCATATCTTCGCCGTGCGCTGCGCCGACCGCAGCGCGCTGGAAAAGCATTTGAACGCCCACGGCATCGGCACGAACAAGCACTACCCGACGCCCATCCACCTGCAGGGCGCTTACGCCGAGCTTGGCCTTGGCAGGGGCGCACTGCCGCTGGCGGAGGAAATTTCCGCCACCGAGCTGAGCCTGCCGATGTTCTACGGCATGACCGACGCGCAGGTGCAGGCCGTCATCGACGCCGTGAACGAGTTTGAGGGGTGAACCATGCCGAAGGTCGGTATCGTAATTTCCAATTATAACGGCTGGCAGGACACGCTCGTCTGTCTGGACAGTCTGCAAAAGCAGACGTTCACGGACTTTGAAGTGATTTTAATTGACGATGCGTCGCCGAATGATTCCGTTGCACAGCTGCAAAATAAGCTGCCGCCGAACACGGTGTTCCTGCCGCAAGAGCGCAACGTCGGCTTTGCCGCGGCCAACAACATCGGTATGCGCCGTGCGCTGGACGACGGCTGCGACTTTGCGCTGCTGCTGAACAACGACACGTCGGTCCGCCCGGATTTCCTTGAAAAGCTGCTGGCCGAGACCCCCGCGGGGGCGGTCAGCTGCCCGAAGATGCTGTTTATGGACCCGCCCGACGAGATCTGGTTTGCGGGCGGTGAGCTGGACCCCAAGACCGGCAAGGTAAAGCACCTGGGCGGCCACAAAAAGGACGGCCCCGAATTTGCCGAAAAAAAGCAGGTCAGCTTTATCACGTTCTGCTGCGTGCTGCTGCCGCGGGCCGTGATTGAGAAGGTCGGCTATCTCGATGATACGCTGTTTATGTACTGCGAGGACGTTGACTACTGCATTCGTCTGGCGCAGGCCGGCGTGCCGATGTGGTTTTTGCCCGATGCTGTCATCCACCACAAGGCGGGCGGCAGCGCGGGCGGGATGCTGTCGGTCTACTACATCACCCGCAACACGCTGTACCTGACCTGCAAGGGAAAAAGCGCGGCCTATGCGAAGCTGAAAACGATTCTCCCCCTCCTCACCGGCGCGGCACGCTACGCCCTGACAAAGCTGCTGGGCCGCAAAAAAGGCCGCAGCTACGGCGCGTTCCGAGGCGCCGTGGACTTCTGGAACGGGAAAATGGGGCGGATGAAAGGGTAACGGCAGCTTGCCGCAAGCCCGCGGCGGGGTGAGGTCACCCCGCCCTACATCCACCCGGAGGGCGGCATACGCCCCTTGGCCCCCTCTGCGAGGGGGCTCCGCCCGCAGGCGGTGGGGGAGAGAACCT
>OLOW01000153.1_pt1 | contig 40482 bp, 36 predicted proteins | sample 1672801 | NCBI WGS metagenome assembly OLOW01 (sample SAMEA3136725, study PRJEB25190) | human gut metagenome | biome: human gut; feature: human-associated habitat; material: faeces | place: Austria | collected 2013 | reverse complement strand
CTATGATGAAGAAGTACTTATTAGCATTTGTAGCCGCGTTAATGGCAATTAGCGTTTGGGGCCAATCAGCGTCAGAACATCTTAGATTCAAGGGCGTGCCTATTACCGGAACGCCGGAGGCGTTTGCGCGAAATTTGAGGCAGAAAGGGTTGACTGTGACGCAAACCGATAATGACGGAGTTCTTCTTTCCGGTAGTTTTGCCGGTTATAAAGATTGTTCGATTACGGTAAGCACTTCAAAAGATAGAAACACTGTGTCTTCAGTGAGTGTTGCCTTTCCAAGCCGAAATACTTGGACGGAATTGGAACGGGATTACAGCAATCTGAAATCTATGCTTACAACAAAGTATGGGGAGCCGCATGAAGCCATAGAGGTGTTTGAGGGAAGCACGGCGCCGAAAACAGATGAAGATAGGATATACAAAGTAAAGTTTGATCAATGCAAGTATTTTTCTATATTCAGGCCTTTTAAAGGGAGGATTCTGCTTCAAATAGTACATTACGGTACGGAAAACTGCTATGTTTTGCTCAGCTACATCGACGAGATCAATTATGGGATAAGCTATGCGCCGGTTATAGACGATTTATAAGGCGGCGTAACAGATAGCGGGTGATCCCCGATTATATTTGCAGATATGCAAAGCGGGCGATAAGTGATGCAAAAGCACTTATCGCCCGTTGTTTTATTTATACTCTTCCTCCTGATTGGCTGACCGAGACTACGAAGAACGCCCTGACCGCGATCCTGAACGATACGAAGAAACAGCTTTCGGATATGGAGCAGACGGCACAGAAGAAGATCATCACCTGCGCGTGGATCTCGACTGCGGCAGTGATCTTGTGCACGGCGTTGTGCGCCTTGGCCGTGCTGTGGAGCAGATGACGGACGATGCACCGACACGTGACGGAACGACTATAGCTCTGCACATCGACAGCAAGCGCCGCAAGAAGCTCCGGCAAAAGAAAACCGCCCTCGGTCACGCCGAGGACGACCATGAAGAAATGCGAATGGACACGATGTAGACGTTGGGGGTGGCGAAGAAGAACTGCATGATTCCAATTCCCGCTGGGAATACTTACAACAAAAAAGGAGGTGGACAGCATCAGCACCCAGAGGAAACCGGCGCCGGAGCAGGCAAAGAAAGAGCTTGCCGAACAGCTCTGGCTGAGCTACTACAATCAGGTTCTGTTTGAAGCCGGACTGATTACGGAGACGGAACGCAACCGCATGAAGAACAAAATCAGCACATTGGCACCGTCCGCCTCCAACGAGGTTGGCAGGAACATCCAGGCGTGATGTTTCTGTCAAAAACTCACGCTTGCTTGTTTCATGCAGGTGTGATATTGTAGATATAACATGATAAAACGAAAAACGAAGGAGCGCACCAAATGGACATACATACGATCAGAATGGAGCTAAGAACAAAGTCCATTTACGATTTGCCGCTGCGCGTGACCTACTATGCGCGTGTGTCGTCTGAGAGTGACGAGCAGCTAAACTCACTGGGCAATCAGGTTTCCTACTATGAGGATCTGATCCGAAGGAATCTCCCGTGGACATTCGTGCCGGGGTACATTGACGAGGGCTTGTCCGGTATCTCTACGAAGAAGCGTGAGAACTTTAACCGCATGATCGAGGACGCCGCTGAAGGTCAATTCGATCTGATTATCACCAAAGAAATCTCCCGCTTCGCTCGAAACACGCTTGACTCCATCCAGTACACGCGCCAGCTTTTGAGCTACGGCGTCGGTGTATTCTTCCAGAACGACAACATCAACACGTTCGATGAGGATGCCGAACTGCGCCTGTCCATCATGTCATCTATCGCGCAGGATGAACTGCGCAAGCTGTCCTCGCGTGTGAAATTCGGTCACCAGCAAGCCATCAAGTCGAGCGTCGTACTCGGCAACAGCCGCATCTTCGGCTACACAAAAGCGGACGGAAAGCTGGTCATTGACGAAACGGAAGCGCCGATGGTGCGGGAACTGTTTGAACTCTACGCAACCGGCGAATACTCGATGAAGCAGTTAGAGACGCTGTTCTGGAACAAGGGCTACCGCAACCACAACGGCAAAAAAATCGCGCACACCACCATGTCCAACGTCATTTCCAATCCCAAATACAAAGGCTACTACGTTGGCAACAAGGTCAAGGTCGTGGATATGTTCACGAAGAAGCAGAAATTCCTCCCGCCGGAGGAATGGGTCATGTTCAAGGACGAAACAGGCGAGATCGTACCGGCAATCGTGTCTGAGGAAATCTGGGACGCTGCGAATGCTGTCCTGAAAAAGCGCAGCGAGGACGTGAAAGCGCGGCAGGGCGTCTGCAACCACGCCAATCTCCTGACAGGAAAGCTATGGTGTACGGAGTGCGGGCAGCCCTACTACCGCCGCGAATCCGAGGACAAGCGCGGGAGAAAGAACAGTAAATGGCTCTGCTCCGGCAAGATCAAAAACGGTGCGGATTCCTGCAGATCCTTTGCCATCTACGAAAGCGAGATCAAGCCGCTGCTGTTCGAGGTGTTCCGTGGCACGGCGGCAGACGCCGATGCGATGGTCGAAGAATACATCCGTATGTACAATGAGCTGACGCAGCACGGCTCGCTCCGGAAAAAGATCGAACAGCAGAATAACATCATCGATCAGGCAAATCGGAAGAAGAATAAGCTCCTGCAGCTTGCCGCAGACGACAGTATTACGAACGCGGATTTCAAGAAGATGACTGCTGACTGCAATCGTGAAATAGAAGAAGCCGAAAAGGAAATCGCAGAACTGGAGCAGACAGCCGCCGAGGGAGACGCCTTCAAGCAAAAGATCGACGAAATCCGCAGAGTCCTGACGAATGCCCAGCGTGACGCGGCGCAGGGAATCATCACGAAGGAGTTCATCGACAAGTATATCAGCAAGATCTTCGTGACACCGAAGGACGACACGACCATGCTGCTTCAGGTCAAGATCTTCACCGGGGAAACGACGGAAAAGTACCTCCGGAAACTCGAAAGCCGCACGGGTCACATCACCCGTGATTTGGCTGAACAGTCAGAAAAGCCAGACGCCGCAAGGGTTTTCGACTCTGACGATTCTATGGGTCACACGTCTAAGAAAATGATCGAGTCCTACGAGCGGAACATGAAGTGAGTCTTTTCCTTCGGCACGCCGGAGGCGAAGACGGGGAGCTGCCGCAGGGCGGCAGCTCCTCTGACTTCCTGTTACATCGCAAAAGCCCCGCGTTCCGGCCGGAACGCGGGGCTGCGCTTATGCGTTTTATTCGATCACATCCGCTCCGGCGCGGAGAAGCCGAGCAGGTCGATGCACGTTTCCAGAACGCCGCGCGTCAGATCGATCAGCGCTGCGTAGCTGGCCTGCCGGGCCGGATCCGGCTCGGTGAGGATCTTCACGTCGTGGTAGAACTTATTCGCCGCCGTTGCCAGCTCGTAGATATACGCGCAGATCGCGTTCGGCGCGGAATCGCGGTACGCGGACCACAGCGCGTCCGCCATCCGGCTGAGCACCAGCATGAGCTGCTTCTGCTCCGCGCTGCAGGCGCTCAGCAGCTGCGCGGGCGAGACGGGCTTGCCGTATTTGGCCAGGATCGACTTGATCCGCACGATGGTGTAGAGGATATAGGGCCCCGTATTGCCCTCGAACGAGGAGAACCGGTCGAGGTCGAACACGTAATCCTTCGTCGGCATGTTGCTCAGATCGCCGTATTTGAGCGCGGCCATCGCGATGCACTTCGCCGTCTGCGGCAGCTCGTCGTCGGAGACGGTCTGGTTTTCCTTGATCTTGCTCGTGACGTAGTCCGTCACGTCCGCGATCAGCGTCTCCAGCCGCATCACGCCGCCCGCGCGGGTCTTGAAGGGCTTGCCGTCCTTGCCGTTCATCGTGCCGAAGCCGATGTGCCCGAGCGCAGTCTCCGGCCCGACGAGACCGGCCTTCTTCGCCACGCGGAAGATCTGCTCAAAGTGCAGATTCTGCCGCTTGTCAGTCAGATACATGTATTTCTTCGGGTGATAATCCTGCTCGCGCTGGATGATCGTGGCCAGGTCCGTTGTGGCGTAGAGCGTCGCGCCGTCGGACTTGACCAGGATGCACGGCGGGACCTCCTTCGCGTCCGTCTCCTCCTGCACCGGCACGACCAGCGCGCCCTCGGATTCCACGCACAAGCCCTTTGCCTTCACGGCCTCGAGCATCTGCGGGATATACTTCTGCGCGTCGCTCTCGCCGAGCCAGACGTCAAAGCTGACGCCGAGATTATCATAGTTGCGCTTCAGATCTTCGACGGAGACACGCAGGATGTGCTGCCACAGCGCGCGCTCGCCGCGCTCGCCGTGCTGCAGGCGGAAGGTCTCCTCGTGTGCGCGGGCGGCGAAGGCTTCGTCCTCCTTGCTCCGTGCGCTGGCGGCAGGGTAGATGCGCTCGAGCTCCGAGATCGTGAACGGCGCTTCGGCGGGATACTCGCCGGTAAAGTCCGGGGCAAAGTAGGGAAGACCCGGCTTTTCATCCTGCAGCTGCGCCATGATGAGGCCCATCTGCAGTCCCCAGTCGCCCAGGTGGATATCGCCGATCACATGGTTGCCGAAGAAGCGGTAGATCCGCTTGAGCGATTCGCCGATGATGGCGCTGCGCAGATGGCCGACGTGCAGGGGCTTTGCCACGTTCGGCCCGCCGTAGTCCAGCACGATCGTGCAGGCGTCCGGATCGTTCTGCACGCCGTAGTGCGCGTCCGCATCCATGCCGCGCAGATAGGCGGCCAGATACTCATCCGAGATCTTCAGATTCAAAAAGCCCGGCATCACGGCCTCGGCGCTGGCAAACATCTCGTTTTCGCCCAGCGCTTCGAGCACGGCGTTCGCGATCTGGATCGGCGCCTTGTGGTATTTCTTCGCCGCGGCCAGCGCGCCGTTGCACTGATATTCGCACAGGTCCGGCCGGTTGGAGAGCGTGGCCCGGCCATAGGCAGCGTCGAACCCGGCCTTCTCAAACGCGCCGGACAGCTGCTCAGAGATCAGATCGATCAGAAATTTCATGTGTTTCACCCTTCGTCATGTCATAAGTTTCACTATTATAGCAGAAAAGTCCGGGAATGTACAGAGACACCCTCTAAAAAACAGTCGTACGCTCAATGCCGCCATGCAGAACCCCGTGAGATCTGCGATCAGCGCCGCCGGGACGGCGTAGCGCGTCCCGCGCACGCCCGCGGCGCCAAAGTAGACGCTGATGGTATAAAACGTTGTCTCCGACGAGCCGAGCATGACCGCGGCTGTCCGCCCGATCAGCGAATCCACGCCGTAGCGCTGCATCAGCTCCGTCCCCACGGCGAGCGCCGCGCTGCCGCTGAGCGGGCGAATGAGCACCAGCGGCGCAAGCTCCGGCGGGATGCCGAGCACGCGGAACACCGGCGCGGCCAGCGGCGTCAGCCAGTCGAAAAACCCGCTTTCCCGCAGCATCGTGACCGCCGTCAGCATCAGAACGAGCGACGGCGCGAGCGTCGCCAGCAGCCGCAGCCCGTCCTGCGCCCCGGCCAGAAGATCCCCGTACACGTCCCGTTTCCGCCGCAGCCCCACCGCGCCCGCGGTCAGCAGCAGCCCGGGCAGGAGCAGCTCCGTCAGGTTTTCCAGCATCGCTTCAGCCCCCGTGCCGCCAGGATCCCCGCCGCGACGGAGCAGGCGGACGCCAGCCACACCGCCGGGAGGATATCGAACGCGCGCGCCGCGCCGAGCCTTGCGCGCACGGCGGCAACGGTCGACGGGATGAGCTGCAGGGAAGCCGTGTTCATCACGACCAGCAGACACATCTCGTCCGACGCACCGGCCGCGCCGGACAGCGCCTGCATCCGCTGCGCCGCGCGCACGCCGAGCGGCGTCGCCGCGTTGCCGAGCCCCAGCAGATTCGCGGCCAGATTGCCGCACAGGCTCGAAAAGCCCTCTTCATCCGCCGCGCACGCCGGGAACAGCCGCCGCAGCCCCGGCCGCAGCGCCCGGCACAGCCACGCGGTCAGTCCCGTCTGCTCCATGGCCCGCGCCAGCGCCGACCAAAGGCAGATGGGCCCTGCCAGCGACAGCGTCAGCTCGATCCCTGCCGCCGCGCCCGCCAGCGCCGCCTGGCTGGAAGAAAACGGCTGACCAGAACACAAATCAGCCAACACAGACAGGAGGATCAGACCAAACCAAAGAAAGTTCAACAACATGTTTGAAACTCCGTTAAGAAAAAATAAGTTTGTTCAAAATTTGTACATAATTGGATGGTAGAATAGGGATGGCTTGAGGGGGCAGCGGATGTCCATGCAGCATCCGTTGCTGGCCTGGCTCCAGTGCATGAAGAAAAGAAATTAGGGGGTTGTATTCAATGAAATCAACAGGCATCGTCAGAAAGGTCGACGAGCTCGGCAGAATCGTTCTGCCCATCGAGCTGCGCCGCACGCTGGACATCGCGGAGAAGGACGCTATCGAAATCTATGTCGACGGCGAGTCCATTATTCTCAAGAAGTACGAGCCGACCTGCATCTTCTGCGGTGACGGCCGGAACGTCGAGAACTACCGCGGCAAGAACATCTGCGCCAACTGCATGAAGGAGCTGCGCGCAGGCAAATAAGATCCATGCAAAAAATCCCGCTGCCTGACCGACGGCGGGATTTTTGCCGCAAAAGCAAGAGCACAGGCGTCTGCAGAATAGAGACTTCATGCGGGCCGCTGCTCTATTAAACTTTTTTTAAATCGGGAGATAGTAACAATGGCATACGATCATGGCGCGTTTCGCGTACGAAATCTAGACGATGCAATTGCGTTTTACACGGGAAAACTTGGTTTTCGGTTTCTTTTTGACGGAAAAAATGAGAAAGCCGCAGAAAGATACGCTTTCCTTGATCACAACGGTGCCCGGCTGGAGCTGATCGAGACAGAGCATAAGACGTATCGGCCATCGATGCCGGAGCCCCCGTTCTGTCCGCATCTGTGCTTTGAGGCGGAGAATATGGACAGCGTCCTGAAGATGCTGCGGGAAAATGAGCTGACGATCCTTGACGGCCCGAATGAAATCCCGAACTCAGAGCAATGGATCTATTTTGCCGACCCGGATATGAATGTGCTGGAATATATCGTCTGGCTGGATAAAAAGCGGGAGTGAAACAGGTTTCCTGTCTGACGGAGAAAAAAGACGCGCCTGTATGCTGCAAAGCATACAGGCGCGTTTTCAGTTTGGTTCAGCCCTTCAAGACCGCGTCGTACAGCTGATTTTTCGCAAAGCCGGTCAGCTTGGCGACCTGCTTGACGGCGTCCTTGGTCGAGAGCCCTTCGTCCATCCGCGCGCGGACGAGCGCGAGCGCGCCTTCAAACGTACAGCCCTCCTCCGCCGGCTCCTCCGCGCCGGCCACGACGAGCACGAACTCGCCCCGGGGCGGATTTTCCGCGTAATAGGCCGCGGCCTCGCCCAGCGTCGTACGACGGACCTCCTCGTGGAGCTTCGTCAGCTCCCGGCACAGGGAAATTTTTCTTTTCGCGCCGAACGCCGCGGAAAGATCCTGCAGCGTGGCCAGCAGCTTGTGCGGCGCCTCGTAGAAGATCATCGTCCGCGTCTCGTCCTTCAAGCCCGTCAGGTGCTCCTGACGGCTTTTTTTGTTGACGGACAGAAAGCCCTCGAACGTGAACCGGCCCGTCGGCAGCCCGGAGATGCTCAGCGCCGTCACCAGCGCGCACGGGCCGGGGATGGCGCAGACCGTCACGCCGTGCTCCGCGCACAGCCGCACGAGATCCTCGCCCGGGTCGGAGATCGCGGGGGAGCCCGCGTCCGTCACCAGCGCGCACGTCTCGCCCGCGAGCAGGCGCGCAAGGATCTTTTCGCCGCTTTCCGCCTTGTTGTGCTCATGGTAGCTCACAAGGCTCTTTTTCAGCTCCAGATGGTTCAGGAGCTTCAGACTCACGCGGGTATCCTCCGCCGCGATGAAATCCGCCTCCGCCAGCGTCTGGCGGCAGCGGGGGGAGATGTCGCTGAGATTGCCGATGGGCGTCGGCACAAGATATAACATGCCAGCCATGTCCGTTTCACTCCTGTCGGTGGTAAATGCGTCTGCACGCGGCAGACTCGCTGCCGTCCGGCCCGTAGAGGACCAGCTCCGGCTCGATCTGCAGCCCCGGCTTTCCGCCGAGCCGCGCCTCGAGCAGCACGAGGCTGACGGCGCTCGCCGCGCTGTGGCGGACGAATCGGAGCCGCTTCGGCTCCAGCCGCGCCGCGCGCAGAAAGACCATCAGGTCGGCCAGCCGCTCCGGCTTGTGGACCAGATACAGCCGCCCGCCCCAGCGCAGCGCCCGCGCCGCCGCGGCGCACAGCGCGTCGAGCGGGCAGCAGAGCTCGCTGCGCGCGAGCGAAAGGCTGTCTTCCTTCCGCAGCCGCCCGCTGCCCGGCGGATAATACGGCGGATTGGAGACGGCAAAATCAAAGCTCCCGGCCGGGATCTGCGCGTGCGCCTGCCGAAGATCTCCGCAGACGACCGAAAACCGGTCTGCAAGACCGTTCTGCCGCGCGTTTTCCTCCGCCTGCCGCGCCGCCTCCGGCTGGATCTCGATGCCGCAGACACTTCCGGCCGCGCCGCTTCCCAGCAGCAGAAGCCCCAGCGTCCCGCAGCCGCAGCCAAGATCCAGCCCGCGCCCGCCGGCATCCCGGCAGAAATCCGCCAGTACCATCGAGTCGGTGCTGACGCGGAACTGCGCGTCTGGGATCGTCATGCGGATGCGGCCGAATAAAACCTCTTCCATATGGGCTCCAATCAAAAAGACAGGGGGTGCTGCGTGCAGCACCCCCTTGTGTTTATGTGCTTAACCCTCAGAGATCGCGTCGTTGGGGCATTCCGCAGCGCAGGTACCGCAGTCCACGCACTGATCGGCGTCGATGACGTACTTGCCGTCGCCCTCGCTGATGCAGCCGATAGGACAGACGTCAGCGCAAGTGCCGCACATTACACAGTTGTCATTGATCACATGTGCCATTTGAAAGCACCTCCATTTTCAAGGTAGCTTCATTCTATCATACTTTCCCGAAAATGCAATGAAAAATGTGTAAATAAATCGAACCGTCCGTTTTTTTCGCCTGCGTCGTATAAACCGCCGCCTGCGCGTCGAGACTTCAGGCAAAGGAGGCGGTTTTATTGAGAAAACCGGGCTATTCTGCGGCCCTCAGCTGCGTGCTCGTCCGCGCGGAATCCGCCGCGCGGGAGCTTGGCAGCGGCGTGACCGGCACGGAGCATCTGCTGCTCGCCCTGGCGCAGGAGAAGATCTCCTCCGCCGGGAAGATCCTCATCTGCCAGGGGGCGGAGGGCAGACTCCTGCGCTGCATGCTGCTGACGCAGCCGCGCCCGGCCCGGCGTTCGGGCCGACCGGGATTGTCCGGCGCAGCGTCCCGCGCGCTCGACGCCGCCCGGCGCGAGGCCGCGCGCCTCGGCGCGGCTCTGTGCCAGCCGGAGCATCTGCTGCTGGCGCTGACGCGGGATGAGGGCTACGCGGCCGCCCGCGTGCTGCTGACGCTCGGCGTGGACCTCAACTGCGTCTTTTCAGAAACGTATGACCGCCTGCGCATCCAGAATGCCGCGCGGGCGGCGGGAGGACAATCGGAATTGAAGCTTTTGGAACTCTACTGTGAAAACATGCTCGACCGCGCCGCCCAGACGGACCCGGTCGTCGGCCGTGAGGCGGAGCTCGCGCAGCTCATGCAGGTGCTCAGCCGCCGCGGCAAAAACAACCCCGCCCTCATCGGCGAGCCCGGCGTCGGCAAGACCGCCGTCGTCGAGGCGCTGGCCCAGCGGCTGGCCTGCGGCGACGTGCCGCAGGCGCTGCGCGGCAAAAAGCTCTACTGCCTCAACATGGCGAACCTGCTCGCCGGGACAAAATACCGCGGCGAATTTGAAGAGCGCGTGCGCGATATTCTGCAGGAGATCCGCCGCTGCGGCAACGTCATTCTCTTCGTCGACGAGATGCACACCATCGTCGGCGCGGGCAGCGCCGAGGGCGCGATCGACGCAGCGAACCTGCTCAAGCCCGCGCTCGGCAGGGGAGAGCTGCAGATGATCGGCGCGACGACGCTGGAGGAATACCGCAAATTTATCGAGAAGGACGCCGCGCTCGAGCGGCGCTTCCGTCCCGTGACGGTCCGCGAGCCGGACCGCGAGACCGCCTGCCGGATGCTGCAGGCCCTGCGTCCCGGCCTCGAGGCCCACCACCGCATCCGCATCACACAGGAGGCCATCGAGGCCGCCGTCGACTTCTCCACCCGTTACCTGACCGACCGCTTCCTGCCCGACAAGGCCATCGACCTGCTCGACGAGGGCGCGGCCCACGTCTGGCTCGGAGGATCGGAGCCGCCCGAGGATACCGAGCGCCGCCAGCGGCTCGAGCAGCAGCTCGAGCAGGCTGTGTCGGATGCCCAGTACGAAAAAGCCGCCGCCCTGCGCGACGAGCTGCGCACGCTCGTGCGCGGCCAGCTGGCCGCCCGCCGCGCGCAGCACACCGTGAGCCTGACGAAGCAGGATATCGCCGCCATCGTCGCCGAACGCACCGGCATCCCCGTCGGACGCCTGCGCCAGTCGGACCGCGAGCGGCTGTTATCGCTGCGCGAGACGCTCTCGGCGCGCGTCATCGGCCAGCAGGCCGCCGTCGACGCCGTCTGCACGGCCGTGCTGCGCGGCCGGACCGGTCTGGCCGACGCTGCGCGCCCTGCCGCGTCCTTTTTGCTGATCGGCCCGACGGGCGTCGGGAAGACGGAATTATGTAAACAGCTCGCGCAGGTCGTCTACGGCAGCCCGGACGCGCTCATCCGGGTGGATATGTCGGAGTATATGGAGCCGTCGAGCGTCTCGCGCCTGCTCGGCGCGCCGCCGGGCTACGTCGGCTACGACGCGGGCGGCACGCTCACGGAGAAGGTCCGCCGCCGCCCCTACTGCGTCCTGCTCTTTGATGAGCTGGAAAAGGCCCACCGCGACGTGACAGGCATCCTGCTGCAGCTGCTCGGCGACGGCATCCTGACCGACAGCCTCGGCCGCACGGTCAGCTTCAAAAACGCCATCGTCGTCATGACCTCGAACCTGACCGGCACGCAGACCGGCAAACCCGGCCTCGGTTTCACGCCGGACTGCGAGGATGTGCGCGCGCAGACCGTCCTGCGCGAGGCGTTCTCGCCGGAATTTCTCGGCCGCATCGACTGCGTGACGACCTTCCGGCCGCTCACCGCGGCGGATCTCGGCGCGATCGCCCGCCTGCAGCTGCGCCAGCTTGCCGAACGCCTGCAGAAGCAGAACGTCACGCTGACCGCCGCGCCGGACCTGCCGGAGCGCCTCGGCACGCTCTGCGTGCACGACCCCGGCGGGGCCAGAAGCCTGCGCCGCAGGCTTCAGACCCTTGTGGAGGGCCCGGCAGCCGAGCTTCTGCTGCGCGACCCATCCGTGCGCGCGCTGCGCGTGCGCTGGGAGCAGGGGACCGCCGTGGTGGAAGCGGGACCGGTCTGATTTTAAAACAAACGTTCAAAAATTCGGAATTTGACGGTTTTTCACGAAAAATGGCAGACATTCCCCGAAAAATTTTTTCAAAAAAGGGTTGCAATTTATGTAAACAGAACGTATTATATTACTGAAGTGGAGCGAAGTGGAGCAAAATTTCAGTAAAGTGGAGCGAAAGGAGGCGCGAAGGGATGTTCGGGAAGTACAAGCACACCGTCGACGAAAAGGGACGTCTGTTCGTGCCGTCCAAGCTGCGCGAGGAACTTGGCAACACCTTCTATGTGACATTGGGCCTGGACCACTGCCTCTCCGTCTATACGGAGTCCGGCTGGCAGGCGATTCTCGATAAATACAACGCGCTGCCGATCGTTCAGGCGCGGAAGATGCGTTTCCTGTTTGCCAATGCCGCCAAATGCGAGCCCGATAAGCAGGGCCGCTTCCTGATCCCGGCGGAGCTGCGCCAGTACGCGGGCCTTTCCAATGAAGTCACCTTCATCGGCCAGGGCGGCCACGCGGAGATCTGGGACAGCGCGGCATATGACGAGCTGGAGCGTCAGACGCTGACCCCGGAGAATCTGGCGGCTGTCATGGAGGAACTGGGCTTCTGATGGAGTTTGCACATCAATCGGTGCTTTTGAACGAGTGCATCGACGCGCTGGCGATCAAACCCGACGGGATCTACCTCGACGGGACGCTGGGCGGCGCGGGCCACTCGCTGCAGATCTGCCGGAACCTCACCACCGGCAGGCTCATCGGCGTCGACCGCGATCTGGTCGCGCTGGAGGCCGCAAAGAAGCGGCTGTACCGGCATGCGAAAAAAGTGACGCTGGTACACGATAATTTTGAAAACGTCGGCGCGATCCTCACCGCGCTTGGCCTCGACCGGATCGACGGGATGCTGTTCGATCTGGGCGTTTCGTCTCCGCAGCTCGACGACGCGGAGCGCGGCTTTTCCTACATGGCCGACGCGCCGCTCGACATGCGCATGGACCGCGAGCAGTCGCTGACCGCCTATGAGATCGTCAACAACTGGCCGCGCGAAGAACTCAAATCCATCCTCTACGAATACGGCGAGGAGCGCTACGCCCCGCAGATCGCCGCCGCCATTGAGCGCGTGCGGACCGACCGTCCCATCGAAACGACGCTCGAGCTCGTCGATATCATCCGCTCGGCCATGCCGGCCAGCGCCCTCCGGGAAAAGCAGCATCCGGCCAAGCGCAGCTTCCAGGCCATCCGCATCGCCGTCAACGATGAGCTCGGCGCTGTCCGCCAGGGCATGGAGGCCGCGATCGACCATCTGAAGCCCGGCGGCCGTCTCGCCGTCATCACCTTCCATTCGCTCGAAGACCGCATCGTCAAAAATGTCTTCCAGGACGCGGCCAAGGGCTGTACCTGCCCGCCGTCGTTCCCGGTCTGTGTCTGCGGCCGCAAGCCGAAGATCCGGATCCTGACGAAAAAACCCATCATCGCCACACGCGAGGAGGTCGAGGAAAACCCACGTTCGCGCAGCGCAAAGCTCCGCGTCGCAGAGCGCGTGTGAGTCTGAAAGGAGTCCGCTGCCATGGCGCAGTCCAATGGAAAATTCTATAGAGACAACGGCGCCGCAGCCTACGACGTCTACGCCTGGAACGATCAGGCCGCCCGACAGTACGAAGACGGCCGGGCCTATGAGCGGTCCCGGCAATATGAGCTCCCCGAGGAGCAGGTCCGCGAGCAGCCCTATCGCCGCGTCAAGTCCCGCACGGCCATCGCGCCCTTCACGCTCGTCGGCATGCTGACCGTCGCCTGTCTGATGATCCTCGTGATCTTCGGCTACGTGCAGCTGTTTGAAGCCAGCAGCAGCGTCTCGAAGCTCGAAAACCAGCTCGCCAACCTCAAGGAGCAGCAGCTGATGCTGCAGAGCAAATATGACGCCAAGATCGACCTTGCCGCGGCCGAGGCGCACGCGGCCGAGATCGGCCTGACCAAATGCCAGCCGGAGCAGATCGTCTACGTGAGCTTTTCCGGCACCGACCAGGCGGAGATCTATACCCAGCAGCGCACCAGCGTCTTCGGCGAGATCCTCGACGCCATGCAGCAGAGCATCTTCGGCCTCATCGAGTATCTCCACCCCACAGCCTAAACCGCATATTTGACTCCCACAGCAGCATAAGCTTGGACAGAACCTCCCAGTTGGAAATCCGGCCGAACAGGGGCGGTCTTTGCAGACCGCCCCTTTTTTAAGCAGAAAGGCAGTTTCATGGCAAGAAAAATCATCCGCCTGCCGCGCACCAAGGAGCAGAAGCAGGCAAACAGGGAGCAGAACCAGCGGGCAAACCGCACCATCCTCCGCCGCACGCTGGTCCTGATGGTCCTGTGCGGCATCGTTGCGTTCGTTCCGCTCATCGGCACGCTCTACCATCTCATGATCACCGAGCATGACTATTACAACGAGAAGGCCATCAAAAACCAGACACGCTCGACGAACCTCACCGCCACGCGCGGCGTGATCTACGACGCAAATATGAACGTGCTGGCCTCGTCGTCGACGGTCGAGACGGTCTTCATCGACCCCAACGAGATCGCCGAGCAGATGAAGCAGTCGGAAAACAGCAACCTGCTCGACCAGATCGCCCGCGGTCTCGGCGAGATCCTCGACGTCGAGCCCAGCTTCGTCTATGAGCAGGCCGCCGACAAGCAGTACCGCTATAAGGTCATCAAGCGCAAAATTTCCGAGGAGCTGGCCGACGAGGTCCGCGCCTTCATCAGCGAAAACAGCATCACAGGCGTGTATCTTGAGACCGACCTCAAGCGCTACTATCCCAATTCCTCCCTCGCCGCGCAGGCGCTCGGCTTCGTCTCGAGCGACAACAACGGCTCTGAGGGTCTCGAGGCCTACTACAACGAAGAGCTCTCCGGCACCGCCGGCAAGGTCGTCACCTCCAAGGGCAACTACGGCTCCGAGATGCTCTATACATATGAAAAGTATTACGACGCGTCCGACGGCAGCAGCCTCATCACCACCATAGACTCGACTGTCCAGGCCTACGTCGAGAAAAACCTGCAGAACGCCATCGATAAGTACGACATCAAAAACGGCGCGTTCTGCATCGTCATGGATGTGAACACGGGCGAGATCAAGGCCATGGCCACCCTCGGCTCCTACGACCCCAACAACTATCTGGAGATCTACGACGACACGACCGCCCTTCTGCTCGAAGACGAGCGGGCGGCGGCCCTCGCCCTGCCTGAGGCCTCCGCAGCCTATGAGGCCGCGATCGAGACCTACAAGCAGGACGTCGCGGCGGCCCGTATGGCGCAGTGGCGCAACCGCTGCGTGTCCGACGGCTACGAGCCCGGCTCGACCTTCAAGCTCATCACGCTGGCCTCCGCGCTCGATTCCGGCGCCGTCACGCTGAACGACTCGTTCTACTGCGGCGGCCAGGAAAAGTTCACCGGCCGTGAGCAGATCCTGAACTGCTGGAAATCCGCCGGTCACGGCGCACAGACGACCGCCCAGGCCCTCGGCAACTCCTGCAACATCGCCTTCGGCCACATCGGCCTGCGCATGGGCGGCGACACGTTCTACGATTATCTCAAGAGCTTCGGCGTCATGGAAAAGACCGGCGTCGACCTGCCCGGCGAGGCCAGCGGCCTGTTCTACGAGCGCAAATACCTCAATGACCCGGCAAACTACGGCACATCCTACCTCATCACCTCCTCCTTCGGCCAGAGCTTCCGCATCACGCCCATGCAGCTCGTGCGCGCCGTGGCCGCGATCGTCAACGGCGGCTACGTGCTCGAGCCCTATATCGTGAGCGAGGTCGTGGACGCGGACGGCAATACCGTAGAGAAAAACGAAAAGACCGTCCTGCGGCAGGTCATCAGCCAGCAGACCTCCGAGATGATGCGCACGCTCATGGAGCAGGTCGTCACCGAGGGCACGGCCTCCGCGGCCCGGACGCCCGGCTACCGCGTCGGCGGCAAGACCGGCACGTCTGAAAAGCTCGACGAATATGACGAGAACGGCCAGCAGGTCAAGGACAAGATCGTCTCCTTCGTCGGCGTTGCGCCGATCGACGACCCGAAATACGTCGTCCTTGTCGCGCTCGATACCCCGGCCTATTCGGAAAACAGTGAAAAATACACCGTCCACGGCATGTACATCTCCGGCGGCCTGATGGCCGCGCCGACCGTGCGCGATATCTTCCTCGACATCCTCCCGTACCTCGGCGTCGAGCCGGACTACGGCTCTGAGGATATCCGCGGCGTCAACTTCACCGTCCCCGACGTCATCGGCATGGACGAGACAGAGGCGGGCGAGCTGCTCGCCGAGAAGACCATCACCTACCGTGTGGTCGGCACCGGCTCCGTCGTGACCGACCAGCTGCCCGTCGCAGGCAGCCAAGTGCCCGGCAATTCGCAGATCATCCTCTACATGGGTGCGGAGAAGCAGGCGACGCGCGTCGAGGTCCCGGATTTCATCGGCTGCTCCGTCGCGGACGTCAACTACCTGGCCTCGAACGCGGGCCTCTACGTCCAGGCCAAGGGCACGGACCGCACGGATGTCTATGTCCTCGCAGCCTACCAGGATATCGATCCCGGCACAGAGGTTGACAGAGGTACTACAATTACGGTAGAATTCTCTTCCACGGGCGCATCCGACTAAGGAGGACACTATGAAACTCAAAGAACTGCTGCACGGCCTTGACGTGCTGGAGCTGCACGCGGACGAAGATCTGGACATCACCGGCGTCCAGTACGATTCCCGGCAGGTCACGTCCGGCGATCTGTTTGTCGCGATCTCCGGCTTCCAGACCGACGGCCACAGGTATATCCCCAAAGCCATGGAAAACGGCGCAGTCTGCGTCGTCTGCGAAAAAAAGCCGGAAACGGACATTGCCTATGTGCTGGTCCCCGACGCGCGCGCGGCGCTGGCCGCGCTCGGCGCGAACTGGTTCGGCCATCCGTCGGACAGCATGTGCATGATCGGCATCACCGGCACGAACGGCAAGACCACGAGCACGTATCTGCTCAAGCACGTGCTCGAAAAGACCCTCGGCGCGAAGGTCGGCCTCATCGGCACCATCCAGAACATGATCGGCGATGAGATCCTGCACACCGAGCGCACGACGCCCGAATCCTTCGAGCTGCAGAAGCTGTTCGCCGAGATGAAGGCCGCGGGCTGCACGCACGTCATCATGGAGGTCTCGTCCCACGCGCTGGTCCTGCACCGCGCGGACCAGATCGCCTTCCGCGTCGGCGTGTTCACGAACCTCACCGAGGACCACCTCGACTTCCACAAGACCATGGACGCCTACTGCGATGCCAAGGCCATGCTCTTTACCCGCTGCCGGACCGGCGTCGTCAACGTGGACGATGCCTACGCTGGCCGCATCCTGGCGCAGGCCTCCTGCCGCTGCCTGACCTACTCTGCGCAGCAGCCGGCAAGCCTTCGCGCAAAGCACCTGCAGCTGCTGTCTGACCGCGTGGAGTTTGACGCGGAATACGACGGGCAGACGCAGCCGGTCACGCTCGGCATCCCCGGCGTCTTCAGCGTCTATAACGCCCTCGGCGTCATCGGCGCGGCGCTCGCGCTGGAGATCCCGCTGCCCGCCATCGCCGACGCTCTGCGGACCGCGCAGAGCGTCAAGGGCAGGGTAGAGGTCGTCCCCACGCCGGGAAAGGACTATACCGTCCTCATCGACTACTCCCACACCCCGGACAGCCTCGAAAATATCTTAAAAGCCGTGCGCGGCTTCTGCCGCAGCCGCGTGATTGCGGTCTTCGGCTGCGGCGGCGACCGCGACCCGTTCAAGCGCCCCGTCATGGGCAGAATCGCGGCGCAGCTCGCCGACCTCAGCATCGTCACCTCGGATAATCCCCGCACAGAAGACCCCTATAAGATCCTCCGGCAGATCCTGGCCGGGATGCAGGAAGCCGAGACGCCCTACGAAGTCATCGAGACCCGCGAGGCCGCCATCTTCCGAGCCATGGATCTGGCCCGGAAGGACGATATCATCGTCCTCTGCGGCAAGGGCCACGAGACCTATCAGGAGATCGGACACGAAAAACGCCATCTGGACGAGCGCGAGGTCGTCCGTGCGTATCTGGAGAGGGAAAGATGAAAGAACTGACACTCAGGAAAATCGCAGAGGCCTGCCACGGGACTGTCACACCGGAGGCAGAGACCGTTACCGTCACCGGCGTCCAGTCCGACTCCCGCCGAGTCCGGCCCGGCGACCTCTTTGTCGCCATCAAGGGCGAGAAGGCCGACGGCCATGACTTTGTCGCCATGGCCGCGAGTCTCGGCGCGAAGGCCGCGCTGGTCGCAAGACCCGTGGAAGCGCCGATCCCCACCATTCTCGTCGCCGACACCATCCGCGCCTACGGTGATCTGGCGGCAGCCTACCGTGAGCACGCCGGCATCACCGTCATCGGCATCACCGGCAGCGTCGGCAAGACGACGACCAAGGAAATGACGGCCTGCCTGCTCGCGCGCAGCTTCCATACCGCCCGCACCGAGGGCAACCACAACAATAACCTCGGCCTTCCCATGACCATTCTCGACATGCCGGACGACACCGAGGTCGCCGTGCTCGAAATGGGCATGAACCACTTCGGCGAGATGGCCTACCTGACCTCCATCGCGCGGCCGGATATCGCCATCATCACCAACATCGGCACCATGCACATCGAGCACCTGGGCTCCCGTGAGGGCATCCTGCAGGCCAAGCTCGAGATCTTCCGCGGCGTGCCGAAAAACGGCGTCGGCGTCTTCAACGGTGACGAGCCCCTGCTGTGGAACGTCCGTGCGGACGGCGGCCACAAAAAATACTACTTCGGCATCGAAAATCACACCTGCGACGTGCTCGCCACGGACATTCAGGAGCTCGAAGACGGCATGCGCTTTGTCGTCAGCGGCTTCGGTCACCGCTTTGAGCTGTTTGTCCCCGTGCTCGGCCGCCATACGGTCTATAACGCGCTGGCCGCCGTCACGGCCGCGCTCCTGCTCAAGATCCCGCCCGAGACCATCCAGGCGCAGATCTCCGGCTTCCAGAATACCGGCATGCGCCAGAAGATCTACGAGCGCGACGGCTTCACCATCATCGAGGACTGCTACAACGCCGGTCCCGAGTCGACCGAGGCCGCGCTCGATATCCTCGCCGGCTTCCACGCGCGGGCCAATGGCCGCTGCATCGCTGTCCTCGGCGATATGCTCGAGCTCGGCAACCGCTCGGCTGCGGAGCATTACCGCATCGGCCGCATCGCCGCGGCGAAGGTCGACATGCTCTACACCTACGGCACGAATTCCGAGCGCATGGTCTCCGGCGCGATCACCGGCGGCATGAAGCAGAAATTCGTCGAGCATTTCGACACGCACGAGGACCTGGCGCACATGCTCAAGATGCGTGCCCGGCCCGGCGACGTGATCTTGTTCAAGGGCAGCCGCGGCATGCGGATGGAAAAGGCCCTGTCGCTGTTTTTGAAGGAAGAAGAGTCGTAACCGCACGGCCTGTAGTTTACAAGAGAGAGTCTCGGAGGGATCCAGAATGGATGCAATGTTTTTTATTGTTCTCGGCGCGACGCTGGTCTCGTTTTTGCTGACGCTTGCGTTCGGCCGTTTCGTTATCCCCATGCTGCGCGCGCTGCACGCGGGCCAGTCCATCCGTGAGGTCGGCCCGCAGTGGCACAATTCCAAGGCCGGTACGCCGACCATGGGCGGCATCATGTTCATCGCCGCCATCCTCCTCTGCACGGTCGGCTTCGGCTGGAAGAGCATGGTGGAAAACGGCGACTATACGCACCTGTACGTCCTGGGCCTTGCCCTGTGCTATGGTCTGGTCGGCTTCGCCGACGACTTCGTCAAGGTCAAGCTCAAGCGCAATCTCGGCCTCACCGCCAGCCAGAAGTTCCTGCTGCAGCTCGTTGTGGCCGTCATTTTCCTGTTCGTGCTCAAAAGGAGCGGCGACCTCAGCTGCGACCTCTATATCCCGTTCTGGAACCTCGATCTCGAGATCCCGACGGCGGTCTATATGATCTTCGCGGCCTTTGTCATCGTCGGCTGCGTCAACGCCGTGAACCTCACCGACGGCGTCGACGGCCTGTCCAGCAGCGTGACCATCCCGGTCATGGTCTTCTTCGCCGCGACGGCCTACATCTACGGCCGCACGACGCTGGCCCTGCTCCCCGCGACGGTCGCGGGCGGCCTCGCAGCCTTCCTCTGCTACAACTTCCATCCGGCCAAGGTCTTCATGGGCGACACCGGCTCGCTGTTCCTCGGCGGCATGGTCTGCGGCATGGCGTTCGCGCTCGATATGCCGCTGATCCTCATCCTGGTCGGCATCATCTACATCTGCGAGACGCTCTCCGTCATCCTCCAGGTCACGTATTTCAAGCTGACCCACGGCAAGCGCATCTTCAAAATGACCCCCATCCACCACCACTTCGAGCTGTGCGGCTGGAAAGAGGAGAAGATCGTCTTCGTCTTCACCGCCATCACCCTCGTCATGTGCGTACTGGCCTATCTTGGCGTTATGAACCGGTATTGATCCCGGTTTTCCCGGAAAGGAGCGACCCCCTATGGCAAGCCGTCAGGACGGCGTCACGCAGCTGTATGATCTCCCGCAGGGCGGGGAACCGGAGCGGCTGCCGCAGCCGGAAAAAACAAAGGATAAAGTCCTGCTTGACGAGCGCGGACTGCTGGATCTGCCGTTTCTGGCGCTGACGGTCCTGCTCGTGCTCATCGGCGTGATCATGGTCTTCTCGGCCTCCTACGCCCGCGCGTACTACCTGACCGGCAACTCGACCTACTATTTTGCCCGCCAGGCCATCTTCGCCGTCGCCGGGATCGCCGGCATGCTCTTTGTCAGCCGGCTCAACTATCAGCTCTGGCGCAGCGCCTCGTTCATCATCCTGCTGGTCTCGGTGTTTTTTCTCATGCTCGTGCCGATCATCGGCTCCACGGCCAACGGCGCCAAGCGCTGGATCGAGGTCGCGGGCATCCGCTTCCAGCCCTCCGAGCTGGCGAAGATCGCCATCATCATGACCTTCTCCGCCCTCATCTCCACCTACCGCGACAAAATGCGGACCTTCCGCTACGGCATCCTGCCGTTCGTCGTCATCATGGTCGTCCTGTGCGGCCTGGTCGCGCTCGAGCGTCATTTCTCCTGCATCCTCATCATGCTGCTCCTCGCGGCCGCCATGCTGTTCCTCGGCGGCGTGCAGCTCAAATGGTTCGCCCTCGGCGGCATCGCCGTCGGCCTGTTCGCCTTCATCTATCTCAAAACGCAGGGCTATGCCGGAAGCCGCATCACCGCCTGGCGTGACCCGGCCTCCGACCCCACGGACAACGGCTATCAGATCCTTCAGTCGCTCTACGCCATCGGCTCCGGCGGCCTCATGGGCCTCGGCCTCGGCAAGAGCCGCCAGAAATATCTGTACCTGCCCGAGGAGCACAACGACTATATTTTCCCCATCCTCTGCGAGGAGCTGGGTTTTGTCGGCGCGGTCGTCGTGATCCTGCTCTTCATTCTTCTCATCGTGCGCGGCTATTATATCGCCATGCACGCGCGTGACCGCTTCGGCGCGCTGCTCGCCGCGGGGATCTCCACGCATTTTGCGCTGCAGACCTTCCTCAACATCGGCGTCGTCACGAATTTCCTCCCGGCCACCGGCATTTCGCTCCCGTTCTTCTCCTATGGCGGCACGGCGCTGCTCATGCAGCTGTTTGAGGCCGGTATCGTTCTGGCCGTGTCCCGGCAGAACGACAATAAACTCCTGTAAAGCAAAAGGGGAGAGCCTATGAACATCGTCTTTACCTGCGGCGGCACCGGCGGACATATCTATCCCGCCATCGCGGTCGCCCGCATGTTCCGCGAGCGCCAGCCGGACTGCAGGATCCTCTTCATCGGCGCGGAGGACGGCATGGAAAACAAGCTCGTCCCGCGCGAGGGCTTCGAGCTGCAGACCGTGCAGATCTCCAACTACCAGCGAAAGCTGACCCCCGCCGCCATCTGGCACAATCTCGTGACCGTGCAGCGCATGTCCGCGACGTTTGCCAAAACGAAGCGCATCCTGAAGGACTTCCAGCCCGATGTCATCGTCGGTACCGGCGGCTACGCCAGCTTCCCCGCGCTCAAGATGGGCGCGAAGCTCGGCATCCCCACCTGCGTGCATGAGTCGAACGCCGTCCCGGGCCTCACCACGAAGCTCGTCGCGCGCACGGCCAGCCGCATCATGGTCTCCTTCGACGCCAGCCGCCAGCACTATCCCGACCCCGAAAAGGTCCTCCTGACCGGCACGCCCGTGCGGGAGGAATTCCTCTACGCCAAACGCCAGCAGGCCCGGCAGGCGCTCGGCCTCGGCGACGAGCCATTGATCGTCTCGTGCTGGGGCAGCCTCGGCGCGCGGGAGATGAACAAGAAGATCGCGCAGTTCATGCGCTGCGAATGCGAAGACGGTACGCCCTTCCATCACATCCACGCCACCGGCTCCTTCGGCTGGCGCTGGATGCCGGACTACGTCAAAGAGCAGGGCGTCGACCTTGCCGCGCACCCGGCGCTGGACATGCGGGAATATATCTACGATATGCCGCAGGTGCTCGCCGCGGCGGACCTCATCATCTGCCGCGCAGGCGCGGCGACCATCGCCGAGGTCTGCGCCAGCGGCACGCCCTGCATCATGGTGCCGAGCCCGAACGTGACCGGCAACCATCAGGAAAAGAACGCCCGCGTGCTCGAAGACGCGGGCGCGGCCGCCGTCGTCCGCGAAGCGGACTGCGACGGCAGAAGCCTCTACGAGACCGCAAAGGCGATCCTCTCGGATCCCGAGCGGACCGGCGGCATGCGCACCGCCGCCCGCGGCATGGCCGTGGTCGACGCGGCCGAGCGCATCTACCAGACCGCGATCGAGCTCGCCCGGGGCTGACACGAAGCGCCTCCGGCGCGCATAGGATGGGCAAAATCCAAGGTATGAAGGAGAATGCCCATGCCAGCAGCGCTGCTCGTTTCCAAGTCGCCGCCGCTCTGCGGCGAGCTGACGGTCCACGGCGCGAAAAACAGCGTCCTGCCCATCCTGGCCGCGACGCTGCTATGCAGGACGCCCTGCGTCCTGCATAACTGCCCCGATATCCTCGACGTGACCCACACGCTGCAGATCCTGCGCCATCTCGGCTGCAGCTGCGAGCGCAGCGGCTCGACCCTTTCCATAGATCCGCGCGGCTTTGCGGAAAACGCAGTCCCACCGGCGCTCGCAGGCTCCATGCGCGCCTCGAGCCTCTTTCTCGGCGCGCTCCTGGCCCGGACCGGGGCGGCCGCGCTGACGCTTCCGGGCGGCTGCCCCATCGGCGCGCGCCCCATCGACTATCACCTGCAGGCATTCCGCGCTCTCGGCGCGTCCGCCGAAGAAGAAGGCGGGACTGTCCGCTGCCGGGCGGACCGGCTGCACGGCGCGCGCCTCCGCCTGCCCGGCCCCAGCGTCGGCGCGACGGAAAACGCCATGCTGGCTGCCCTTGGCGCAGACGGCTGCACCACGATCGAAAACGCCGCCTGTGAGCCGGAGATCGCCGATCTCGGCGCGTTTCTTCGCGCCTGCGGCGCAGATCTCCGCGGCGCCGGGACCCCAACGATCGAGATCGAGGGCGGATACCCGCTGCACGGCGCGACCTACACCATCCTCCCGGACCGCATCGAGACTGCGACCTATCTCTGCGCCTGCGCCGCCTGCGGCGGCGCGCTCACGCTCCGCCGCGCTGCACCGGCGTCCTGCGCGGGCGTGATCGAAGCGCTCGGGCAGTGCGGCTGCCGCATCCGCTGCGGCTATGACACGATCGCCATCCATCGGCAGGGGCCTCTGACGGCCTGCCGCCCGGTGACGGCCCGGCCCTATCCCGGCTTTCCGACCGACGCAATGCCGGTCCTGCTCGCCGCGCAGCTCGGCGCGCAGGGGAAGACCTCCTTCACCGAGACCATTTTTGAAAACCGCTTTCTCTATGTGCAGGAGCTGCGGAAGCTCGGCGCAAAGCTCAGCCAGGACGGCCGGACCGTCCGATTGCAGGGCGCGGAGCCGCTGCACGCGGCGCGCCTGCACGCCGGGGATCTGCGCGGCGGGGCCGCGCTGGTGCTCGGAGCCATGCAGGCCGAGGGGGAAAGTACCATTTTTGGAGTAAAACACATCCAACGGGGATATGATAATCTCGAAGCCGCGCTGCAAAGCGCCGGCGCTCGCCTCAAAACAGTGGAAATTCCCATAAAGGTGTGATATAATCTCTCCATTCTGTAGCGTCAACTGATGCTAGCGTCAGTTGACAAGGGCACACATGCCCGCAGGACGCGCCGGCCCGTCTTTCGCTGCGTTATCGTCCTTGACAGGCGCCAGCCTGCCTGCGTCCTCTGCCTTGAGAAAAACGCGCCGGAGCGCCCGGCGGGTCTTCGAGTTTTCCCGGAGCATGGACGGCGGCTGGCAAGGCAGACGAGGCAGGCGGGCTGTCGCCCGCCAACGAGGATAACGAAGCCAGCGGTTGTCCAGGCCCGGGAAAACCATGTGGGCTCTTGTCAACTGACGCTAGCCTCCCAAAGGAGAATCTGAAATGCGCACGAAGCAAAGCAGGACGAATCAGGAAGCACGCGCCGCGGGCAAGGCCCGGCGGGTGCGCAGCGGCGCGCTCGGAAAGCTCCTGATCATGCTGGCCATCGTGGCCGCGGTCGTCTTCGGCGTTGCAATCTTTTTCAAGGTCAGCACCATCGAGGTGCAGGGCAACACCGTCTATTCTTCCGAGCAGATCGTCGAGGCCTCGCAGATCCAGCCCGGCGACAATCTCCTGACCGTCAATAAGGCGCTGGCCGTCGGCAACATCAAGGCCGCGCTTCCATACGTCGAGGACGTTTCCATCGCCCGCAGCCTGCCGGACGGCATCATCATCCAGGTGCGGGAGAGCACCATCTCCTTCGCCGTCATGACCGACACCAACACCTGCTGGCTCATCGGCCCCTCCGGCAAGGCGCTCGAGCGCATCGAGCCCGCGGCCTTCAACGAATACCCACATATCAACGGCCTTCTGCTCTCGGGCCCCACGATGGGCCAGAGCGTGGCCTCCCCGACGCCCACGGCGCTCGCCGCCGCGCTCGATGTGCTCAGCGAGCTCGACGGCACGGGGCTGCTTGAACATATCCGCGCGCTCGACATGGAAAAGGAATATGACATCACCCTCTGGTATGACGACCGCTATGAGATCAAGCTCGGCGGCACGGATGAGCTGGCCTATAAGATCCGCTACCTGTGCTCCATCCTCGATCAGCTCAGCGAATACCAGGCCGGGACGATCGATCTAACCCAGGCGGCGCAGAAAAAGGCGACCTTCCAGCCCGCGGCCTGACGCGCGGACCACAAAATCCGCATTTTTGCTGATTTTTTCCGGAAATTCTATTGACGCACATCCTTTTTCGAGATAGAATAAAGTCGACATAATGCAAAACGATGCAGTTTTTACGGGCTGTGAGATATATAGGAGGAAGACAAATGGCAGATACAGCAGATAAGGTAGTCAAGATCAAAGTCATTGGTGTCGGCGGCGCCGGCAACAATGTTATCAACCGCATGATCGCGTCCGATGTCAAGGGCGTTGAATTTGTCGCAGTCAATACGGATAAGCAGGACCTTGAAAAGTCCAAGTGCAAGAACAAGGTCCAGATCGGCGAAAAGCTGACCGGCGGCATGGGCGCAGGCTCCAAGCCCGACATCGGCCAGAAATCCGCTGAGGAATCCAAGGCTCTCATCTCCCAGGTGCTCGAGGGCACCGATATGGTCTTCATCACCGCCGGCATGGGCGGCGGCACCGGCACCGGCGCAGCGCCCATCATCGCGCAGGTCGCGCATGACGCGGGCATCCTGACCGTCGCCGTCGTGACGAAGCCCTTCCGCTTCGAAGGCGCCAACCGCATGAAGCAGGCCGAGGCCGGTATCGCCAACCTCACCGATAAGGTCGACTCCATGATCATCATCCCGAACGACCGTCTGAAGTTCGTCACCGACCAGAAGATCACCTTCGCCAACGCCTTCGGCATCGCCGACGACGTGCTGAAGCAGGCCGTCAGCTCCATCTCCGAGCTCGTCGGCTACAGCGAGAATGTCATCATCAACCTCGACTTTGCCGACGTTTCCGCCATCATGCGCAACGCGGGCCAGGCCCACATGGGCGTCGGCTCCGCCACCGGCCGCGACAAGGCCGAGCAGGCTGCGCAGGCTGCCGTCTCCAGCCCGCTGCTCGAGACCTCCATCAACGGCGCGACCGGCGTGCTCATCAACATCGCCGGTTCCCATGACCTCGGCCTCGACGACGTCGAGACGGCCGCCAACATCGTCATGGAAGCTGCCAATCCCGACGCCAACATCATCTTCGGCGCTGCGTTCGACGATGAGCTGCAGGACGAGATGCGCGTGACCGTCATCGCCACCGGCTTTGCCGAGAAGCGGCAGTCGCCTGCCAAGCCCATCGGCGCCTACTCCGCCGCCCAGGAAAAGGCCACGGCCACCAAGAACCAGGCGCAGGAGGATATCGACGATATCGACGAGATCTTCAAGATCTTCAACCGCAATTAAGCTGCGAAAAGACCAGGCCGGCGCAGAACCCTGCGCCGGCCTTTTGTGCGCCCGGGGCTGTGCTCGCCGTATGCGAACACACTTCCGGTCTTTTCTGCTCAAAACGGACAGCTTTTTTCGTCTAAAGTGCCGAATTTCTTTTTTACTGCTTTACTTTCAAGCACTAAAGTGTTACTATCAGTCTATCTGAGCCCTACCATAAGAAAAGGAGATCTTACATCTTGAACAACCGTAACAAGCGTTCCGACCCCGACAGCGAGCTCTACAGCGCCATCCTCAAGCTGCAGACCGTGGAGGAGTGCTACGATTTCTTTACCGACCTGTGCACGTTTTCCGAGCTCAAGGCCATGGAGCAGCGCTTCGAGCTGGCCAAGCTCCTCAACGACGGCCTGATCTATAACGACATTCTGGAAAAGACCGGCGCGTCCAGCGCCACCATCAGCCGTGTCAACCGCTCGCTCAACTACGGCATGGGCGCCTACCGCATCATCTTTGACCGCATGAAGGAAGACGAGCAGAAGCAACAGGAGGAGCCGCAGGCGTGAGCGCATACGAGTCCCTTGCCGCCTGCTACGACGAACTGACCTACGATATCCCATACGAAAAGATCCTGACCTTTTTTGAGCGGCTGTGCGCGCGGGAGCATGTACAGCCGCGTTCGGTTCTGGATCTGGCCTGCGGCACGGGCTCTTTGTCTTTGCTGCTGGCAAGGCGCGGGTATCGGGTCATCGGCGCGGACCTTTCCTCCGACATGCTGGCGGAGGCGGAGCAGAAGGCACAGGCCCTGCCAGAAAACCGCCCGTTTTTCATCTGTCAGCCCATGCAGCGCCTGCGTCTGGCAGAGCCGGTCGACGCCGTCATCTGCGCGCTTGACAGCCTCAACTACGTGACGAAGCCCGCCGACTGCCGGAAGACCTTCCGCCGCGTCTATGACGCCCTGACCCCCGGCGGCCTGTTCGTGTTCGACATCAATACGCCCGCAAAGCTCCGCGGGCTGGACGGCCAGGTCTTCCTCGACGAGACCGACGATACCTACTGCGTCTGGCGCACCGAGTTCGACGAGAAAAAGCGCCTGTGCTATTACGGCATGGACATTTTCCGTCTGGAAGGGGAGCACTGGCAGCGCTCATTCGAAGAGCATATCGAATACGCCTACGAACCCGCGGAGCTGCAGCAGTGGCTCGCGGAGGCGGGCTTCACCCGCATCCGTTCGTACGGCGACCGCGTGCTGCGTGCCCCGAAGGAAGCCGAGCAGCGCATCTATTTTTCCGCAAAGAAGGAGTAACCCATGAAAGACCAGCTTGTGCGCGCCATGACGAAGGACGGCTTTGTCAACGCCGTCGCGGTCACCACGACCGGCATTGTCGAGCGCGCACGTCAGATCCATAAAACGCTTCCCACCGCCACAGCGGCCCTCGGGCGGCTTCTCACGGCTGCCTCCATGATGGGCAACATGCAGAAGGTCGACGACGGCTCCATCACGCTCCAGCTCAAGGCCGGCGGACCGCTCGGGCGGCTGCTCGCCGTCTCCGACGCCGAAGGCAACGTCCGCGGCTGGGTCGAAAACCCACAGATCTCCATGCTGGAGAAGGCCCCCGGCAAGCTTGACGTCGGCGCGGCCGTCGGCTCCGACGGCACGCTCACCGTCATCCGTGACCTTCGCATGAAGGAGCCGTATATCGGCACCATCGACCTTGTCTCCGGCGAGATCGCCGAGGATATCACCGCCTACTTCGCCCAGAGCGAGCAGATCCCCACCGCCTGCGCCCTTGGCGTGCTCGTCGGCAAGGACCAGTCCGTGACCGCCGCGGGCGGCTATATCATCCAGCTCCTGCCCGGCGCGCCGGACGATATCATTGACAAGATCGAGTCCGGCATCCAGAACGCCGGCGCGGTCAGCCGTCTGCTCGCCGCCGGGATGGACGGCCAGGTCGTGCTCGAGACTGTCCTGCACGGCTTCGACCTCGAGATCCTCGAGACCCAGCCGGTCGAATACCGCTGCTACTGCTCGCGTGACCGCGTCACGCGCACGCTCATCAGCCTCGGCCGCACCGAGCTGCAGTCCATCGTCGACGACGGCAAGGACATCCACATCGACTGCCAGTTCTGCGACAAGATCTATGACTACACCCCGGACCAGGTCCGCCAGATCCTGAAAGACCTCGACGAATGATCTTAGACAGCACGCCCGCTGCGGCGTGCTGTTTTGTAAAGGAGGAAAAACAAAATGATCGTTTCCTACCCGAACGGAACAGATTTTCTGCAGGCCAATCAGGCGCTTTTGCAGGAAAATCCGTATCTTTCCACCTTTTTCACGCTGGATGCCCCGCTTCTGAAGCAGGCGGATACCATCAACTACGCGCTCCGCTGCGAGCAGGGAGACAATTGGCTGCTGGCCCTGAAGGTCGAGCCGTATAACCTTCTGCTGCTCGGTGACGAGGCCTGTGTGCCGGAGCTGCTGCAATTTTTGTTTGACGGCGGCTGCGAACTTAAAAACTACCTCTGCGCGTCGGAGCTTGGGCACGTGATGCAGCGCGCGCTGGAGCCCTATGGCCGCCGCTATGAGGAAGCTCTCGCCATGGACTTCATGGAAGCGCGGACCGTCACCGAGCCGTCCGCGCCGGAGGTCGAGACGGCAGGGAAGGACGATCTGGACGAGATATTCGCCTGCGCGCAGCGGTTCGTCGCCGACTGCGGCCTGCTCGACAAGCCGGAGAAGGAGCCGTTCCGGAAGGTCCTCGATTCGTTCCGCATTCTCCGGGCCGACGGAAAGATCGTCAGCATGGCCCGCATCGCGCCCGCCACGCAGGATGATCTGCGCCTCGTGCTCGTCTACACGCGGGACGAATACCGCGGCAGGGGCTACGCCCGCAAGGTGGTCAACAGCGCGAAAAACGAGATCCTTGCCGCCGGCAAGCGCGTGACGCTGAACGTCGACCGGAAAAACCCGGTCTCCTACCACTTGTATCTCTCCCTCGGCTTCGAGCGCATGTTCTCGCAGGGCGAATTCCGTCGGGTAGATAACAGACCTGAAAGCTGACAGATCACAAGAAAACAGCCACGCCTGTACAGGCGTGGCTGTTTTGCTTATTCAAGTTCAAATGCGCCGGTGTAGAGCTGATAATAGGTGCCCTTCTGGGCGATCAGGTCGTCGTGCGTGCCGCGCTCGATGATGCGGCCGTGGTCGAGGACCATGATGGCGTCGGAATTCTGCACCGTCGACAGCCGGTGCGCGATGACGAACACCGTCCGTCCCTTCATGAGCGCGTCCATGCCGCGCTGTACCAGCAGCTCCGTGCGCGTGTCGATAGAGCTCGTCGCCTCGTCGAGGATCATGACCGGGGGATCGGCCACCGCCGCGCGGGCGATGGACAGCAGCTGCCGCTGGCCCTGCGAGAGGTTCGCGCCGTTGGCCCGGAGCATCGTGTTGTAGCCGTCCGGCAGACGCGTGATGAAGTCGTGCGCGTTGGCGAGCTTCGCTGCCGCGATGCATTCCTCGTCCGTCGCGTCGAGCTTGCCGTAGCGGATGTTGTCCATCACCGTGCCGGTGAACAGATTCACATCCTGCAGCACGATGCCGAGCGAGTGGCGCAGATCCGCCTTTTTGATGTGGTTGATGTTGATGCCGTCATAGCGGATCTTGCCGTCGGCGATGTCGTAGAAGCGGTTGATGAGGTTCGTGATGGTGGTCTTGCCCGCGCCGGTCGCGCCGACAAAGGCCAGCTTCTGCCCGGGCTTGGCGTAGAGCGAAATATCATGCAGCACGGGCTTCTCCGGGTCGTAGGCAAAGTCCACATCGAAGAACCGCACGTCGCCGCAGAGCTTCACCAGCCGGCTTTTGCCGTCTTCCTGCGGGCACTTCCATGCCCAGACACCGGTGCGCGCGGCGCTTTCCGTCAGCGTGCCGTCCGCCGCTTCCACGGCGTTCACGAGCGTGACGCGTCCGTTGTCGTCCTCCGGCTGCTGGTCGATGAGTTCAAAGACGCGGCTCGCGCCGGCCGCCGCCATGACGATGGCGTTGATCTGCTGCGACACCTGCGAGACGTTGCCCGTAAACTGCTTCGTCATCCCGAGGAACGACGCGACGACCGCGATCTTCAGCGGCGCGATCATGCTGCCCGTCTCAAACAGGTTCTGGAACGACAGATTCGGCACGCTGCCGCCCGAGCAGATCAGAAGTCCGCCGAGGAAGGCCGTGAGCACATACAGAATATTGCCGATGTTGCCCATGATGGGCATGAAGATGTTCGCGTAGCGCTGTGCGTGGTTGGCGTCGTCAAAGAGCTGGTCGTTGATGGCGTCGAAATCGCGCTCCGCCGCTTCCTCATGGCAGAAGACCTTGACGACCTTCTGGCCGTTCATCATCTCCTCGATATAGCCCTCGACCTTGCCGAGCGAGCGCTGCTGGTTGAGGAAGTATTTGGCCGATTTGCCGCCGATGTTCTTCGTTGCCTGCGTCATGAAGAAGATCCCGAGGAACACGATCAGCATCAGCGGGATGGAGAAATACAGCATGAACAGCAGCAGCCCCAGCACCGTCAGCCCCGACGCGAACAGCTGCGGCAGGCTCTGCGAGACGAGCTGGCGGAGCGTGTCGATGTCGTTCGTGTAGTAGCTCATGATATCGCCGCGGCTGTTCTGGTCAAAGTAGCGGATGGGCAGCTTCTGCATCCCCGCGAACATCCGCGTGCGCAGCTTGTGCAGGAAGCCCTGCGTCACATGCGCCATCAGCTGCGTATAGACGGCTGTGCAGGCAAGGCCCGCCAGATAAATGCCGACCATCGTGGCGAGCGCATGCAGGATCTTACCCTGCACGCCGCCCCAGCCGAGCGTCAACCCGTCTTCAATATAGCTCGTGACGGTCTCGATATAGATCGCCGGCAGAATACCGACCACGGCGCTGATGATGATGCAGAGCATCGTGATGATGAGCATCGCCGGATAGTCGCGGAACAGCAGCCCGATCACCCGGCCCAGGGGCTTGAGATCCGCCTTCGCGCCGATCATCGGCGCGCGCGGCGCTTTTCCGGGATGATTAGCCATTGTCAGCACCTCCCGCCTTGTTCTGAGATTCATAGACTTCCCGGTAGATCCGGTTCGAAGCCAGCAGCTGCTCGTGCGTGCCCATGGCGTCGATCTGCCCGCCCTCGAGCACGAGGATGAGATCCGCGTCCTGGATGGACGAGATCCGCTGCGCGATGATGAACTTCGTCGTCTCCGGGATCTCCGAGCGCAGCGCCGCGCGGATCTTCGCGTCGGTCTTCGTGTCGACAGCGGAGGTCGAGTCGTCGAGGATCAAAATCTTCGGCTTTTTCAGCAGCGCCCGCGCGATGCACAGCCGCTGCTTCTGCCCGCCGGAGACGTTCGTGCCGCCCTGCTCGATATAGGTGTCGTATTTGTCCGGCATCTGCTGGATAAATTCATCCGCACACGCCAGCTCGCAGGCCCGCTGCAGCTCCTCGTCCGACGCGTTCGCGTCGCCCCAGCGCAGATTCTCCTTGATCGTGCCGGAGAACAGCACGTTCTTCTGCAGCACGACCGCGACCTGGTTGCGCAGCGTCTCCAGATCGTACTGCCGCACGTCCACGCCGCCGACCCGCACGCTGCCGTCCGTCACGTCGTACAGCCGGCAGATGAGCTGCACCAGACTCGTCTTTGACGATCCCGTGCCGCCGATGATGCCGACGGTCTGGCCGGATCTCACATGGAAATCAACGTCCGAAAGCGCGCTGCGCTTCGCCGCCGCCGAATACTTAAAGTTGACATGGTCAAAATCCACGTCGCCGTTCTTCACATCATAGACCGGCTCTGCCGGGTTCTGCAGGCTACTCGTCTCGTCGAGCACCTCGCAGATGCGCTTGCCGGAGGCCTGCGCCATCGTCAGCATCACGAAGATCATCGAGAGCATCATCAGGCTCATGAGGATCTGCATGGAATACGTGATCATGCTCGTCAGACTTCCCACGCCCAGATACGTCCCGCCCGACGTGACGATGAGCTTCGCCGCGAAATACGAGATGAGGATCATCGACGTGTACACGCAGAACTGCATGGCAGGGGAGTTGAGCGCCAGGATTTTCTCCGCCTTGAGGAAATCCTTCCGCACGGAGTCGGACGCGGCGGAGAACTTCTCCGTCTCATAGTCCTCGCGCACGAAGCTCTTGACCACGCGCATGGCCTGCACGTTCTCCTGCACAGAGTTGTTGAGCGCGTCGTATTTCTTGAAGACCGCCTTGAACAGCGGCAGCGCGCTCCGGATCATCAGAAACAGCGCGAACCCCAGCACCGGCACGATCCCGGCGAAGATGAGTGCCAGCTGCTTGCCCACGCGGACGGACATCACCACCGCGAACACCAGCATCATCGGCGCGCGCACCGCGATGCGGATGCACATCATGAACGCGTTCTGGATGTTCGTGACGTCCGTTGTCAGCCGCGTGACGAGCGACGAGGTCGAAAACCGGTCGATGTTCGCAAAGGAAAAGCCCTGCACCTGATAATACAGATCATGCCGCAGATTCTTCGCAAAGCCCGCCGCGGCCTCTGCCGCGAACCAGCCGGACAACGATCCGAACCCCAGCGACAGCATGGCGATGACGAACAGCTTGAGTCCGAAGGACAGAATGGTCTGCATCGTGCATCCGTTCTGGATCGCGTTGATCAGATCCGCCGTCAGCAGTGGGATCGTGCACTCGCATACGACCTCGCCCACCATGCACACGGGGGTCAGGATCGTCGGCCTTTTGTATTCCCGGATACAGGCCGCCAAACGTTTGATCATACCTCTGATACCTCCATTGTCTGCGTGATTTTCAGATTTTCCGCCGCCAGATCGAGCAGCCGCCGCAGCGTCTGCTGCTCGGCCTCGGTCATCCCGGCGCACATGCGCTGCTCGAGCGTCTCAAACGCCTGGCCGACGGCCTCGTCGCAGCGGCGGGCCCGGTCGGTCAGCCGGATGCGTTTGCATCGCCGGTCCGCCTTGTCTGGCTCGATGATGATAAAATTCTTCGCTTCCAGCCGCTGCAGCACGCCCGAGACTGTCGGGTGCGTCAGATGGAAGCGCTTCTCAAGGTCCTTCGGGTACACGGCCTCGTGCTCATGCAGCGACAGATGGTGCAGAATAAACGACTGCGTCGACGTCAGATCGAGCGCCAGAAACTGCTGATCCATATACTGCGTGATGCGGTTGTTGAGATACCTTAGCCGCGGCCCGAGGTTCTGGGAACAATCGTTCATAGAAGCCTCCTGCCAATTAAAAACGTAGCACGCTACCGAAATCAGTAGCGTGCTACATTTTATCAGATTTCGAAAAAAATGCAATCGTCAAACTGCACAACAAATAGTCGACATAATTACAAAACATCGCCGCCCCAAGGCTCCCCTTGTCAAGGGGAGCTGGCGCGCAGCGCCTGAGGGGTTATCCCGCCGCAGCGGATGGCTTCCCCTATGAGGGGAAGCTGTCAGCCGCAGGCTGACTGAGAGGTGGTCGCAAATTTGCAACAACCTCTCCGTCTCGGCTCACGCCGAGCCACCTCCCCTGGAAGGGGAGGCTTTTTTTGCCCGCAAAAATAAACTTCCCAAAATCCTTGCCTTTTTCCCACCGGCATGTTATAATGGCACAAAAGCCATCCACCACCCAGCGGGATATCCCGCTGTTCTGTCTTCTCGCAGACAGAATCTGCCGTCTGAAAGGAAAAACGCCATGAAAAAACGCCTCCTGTCCCTCCTCCTGATCCTCTGCCTCTGCGCCGCCTTGCTGCCGGTAACGGCGCTGGCTGCGGAAACGACTGTTGCAAACGAAGAAGAGTTGAGAACCGCACTTTCTACAGGCGGAACGGTCAAGCTCAGTGGAGAAATCAAGCTGGCAGCTGTACTTGAAATTAACAATACCGTTACCCTTGATCTGAATGGTTATAAAATCACACGAGCCGAGTCTACTGGTAGTGCTACTGGTAGTATTAACGCAGTCAACATTGGGAATGGAGGCCACTTAACGCTGACAGACAGCAGCAACGGAATCGGAGCGATTTCCGACTTTGATGGTAGTGTACATGTCCTTGCTGGCGGTACGTTTACGATGAACGGCGGCAGACTACTGGCAGGTCGTGCGCTTGGAGGTGACATCAGAGCACGAGGCGGTGGTGTACTGGTAGATAAGGACGGCCTGTTCGTCATGAACGGCGGCTTGATTGAGAGCTGCCTGGCCAATGGCGACGGCGGCGGTGTCTATGTGAACGGCATGTTCCGCATGACCGGCGGAACGATCTATAATTGTGGGACAGAAGAAGCCGCATATGACGGCACTCACGGCTATGGCGGCGGTGTCTTTATTGCTCCAAACGGCACGTTTGAGATGTCTGGCGGCTCCATTGAGAATTGCAAAGCTGTTGGAGAATATAATAAAGGCAAAGGTGGCGGTGTGTACGTTGGCGGCACCTTCAGCATGACTGGCGGCGAGATCAAAAACTGCACGGCTTACGGCAGCGGCGCTGGCATCTACGTCGCAGACGGCGCGACCGCAACGCTCATCACGGCCAACATCACTGGCAATACGAAAACAGGCGGCGAAGAGGACAATATCACTGCGCCTGGCGGCTATAAAGAATATGAACCGCCCGTCGACCCCATCGACCCCGACTACCCCCTCATCTCCATCCTCCCCGCGCTCGCAAAGGACCTGCCGTTCGCGGACGTGAAGCCTACCGACTGGTTCTATAACGATGTAAAATACGCCTACGAGAACGGCCTCATGACCGGCACGGCTTCTGACGCGTTCAGCCCCGAGGCTCCCGTCACCCGCGGCATGGTCATGACCATCCTCGCCCGGCGCGAGGGCATCAGGACCGACCGCTACACCCCGTGGTACGCCGCGGGCTGCGAATGGGCCAAAGCCAACGGCATCTCCGACGGCTCCAACCCCGAAGCCCCCGTCACCCGCGAGCAGCTCGCCGCCATGCTCTACCGTTACGCCGCTTTGAAGGGCCGCGACCTCACAGCAGGCGAGAACCTCAACTTCACCGATGCATCCGACGTCTCCGCCTACGCCCTCCCCGCCCTCCAATGGGCCACCGGCGAGAAGATCTTAACCGGCTCCAACGGCGCCCTGAATCCCCAAGCCACCGCCACCCGCGCCCACCTCGCCGCCATCCTGCATCGGTATTTCGGGTAAATAAAGAAAAAAGCCTCCCACCCGGGAGGCTTTTCTTTTCAAAGCCTTCCCCTCATAGGGGAAGCCATAAGATGCGGAAGTCCAAAGCCTCCCCTTCCAGGGGAGGTGGCTCGGCGAAGCCGAGACGGAGAGGTTGTCACAAATTTGCAGCAACCTCTCCGTCAGCCTTCGGCTGCCAGCTCCCCTGCAAGGGGAGCCTTGAGACACGAAAAGCCTCCCGTTCGGGAGGCTTTTCATATTTCTTATCCCGCGCAGCATTCCTTGATGACCGCGACGGCTTTTGCCAGCTGGTCCATGGGGATATTGAGGGCGGGGAGGAGGCGGAGCTTGTCTTTGGCCTTGATGACCAGCACGCCCTTTTCCCGGCAGGCGGCGATGATGTCCGCCGCGTTCTTTTCCGTCTGGATGCCGAGCATCAGCCCGAGGCCCGACACGCCGATGACGCCCTTCGCGCCCGCCAGCTCCTGCCTGATATAGGCCGAGCGCGCCTGCACGCCCTGCAGCATCGCCTCGTCCAGCCGTTCGAGCACATTGATCGCGCCCGCGCAGCAGACGGGGTTGCCGCCGAAGGTCGAGCCGTGCGTCCCGGCGCTCAGCACATTCTGCACCTTCTCGCCCAGCAGCGTCGCGCCCAGCGGCAGACCGCCCGCGAGTCCCTTGGCCGTCGAGACGATGTCCGGCTGCACGCCGTAGGCCATATAGCCGTAGAGCATGCCGCTGCGCCCGTTGCCGATCTGCACCTCGTCGCAGATGAGCAGCAGATCGTTTTCCTGACACAGCTTCGCCGCGCCCTTGACATACGCCTCGTCCAGCGGCATCACGCCGCCCTCGCCCTGCACGACCTCCATCATGACGGCTGCGCACTTGTTTTCCGCGATCAGCCGCACAAGATCCGCCAGATCGTTCGGCTCTGCATAGACGAACCCCTCCGTCAGCGGCAGGAAATCGTGGTGGAACACATCCTGCCCCGTCGCGGCCAGCGTGGTGATGGTCCGGCCGTGGAAACTGTTTTTGAGCGTGATGATGGTGGAATATTCCTTGCCCTTCTTATCCTCCGACCATTTCCGGGCGGCCTTGATGGCGCACTCGTTCGCCTCCGCGCCGGAGTTGCCGAAGAAGACCTTCTTCATCCCGGTCTTCTCGCACAGCAGCTGTGCGAGCTTCGCGCAGGGCTCGGTGTAGTAAAGGTTCGAGATATGCTGCAGCGTCCCGAGCTGCTTCGTGACGGCCGCCATCCACTGCTCGTCGGCCACGCCGAAGATATCGACGGCAATGCCAGTGGACAGGTCGATGTACTCCTTGCCGTTCTCGTCCCAGACGAGCGAGCCCTTGCCCTTCACGATCGTGACGGGGAAGCGCGCATACGTGCCCGCGATATAGGTCTGGTCCAGCTTCTGAATGTCCATGATCCTTCCTCCTATCTGGTGAACATCGTGCCGATGCCTTCGTTGGTGAGCATTTCAATGAGGATCGCGTGCGGGACCCGCCCGTCGATGATGAACACGCGCCGCACGCCCCATTCGATCGCGTTCCGGCAGCATTCCGCCTTCGGGATCATGCCGCCCTGGATGACGCCGGAGGAGACGAGCTCCGGCAGCTCATCGATGCGGATGGCCGGGAGGAGCGTGGACGGATCGTCCTTGTTCTGCAGGATGCCCGCAATGTCCGTCATGGCGATCAGACTCTCCGCGCCGAGCGCGCCCGCGAGGCGCGCGGCCGCCGTGTCGGCGTTGATGTTGTAGATATTGCCCGCGTCGTCATAGCCGACCGTGGATACGACGGGGATATAGCCCTTGTCGATCACGTCCAGGATGGGCTGGACGTTCACGTCCGTGATCTCGCCGACATAGCCGAGCTCCGGCTTTTTGATCTTCGCTTTGAGCATGTGCCCGTCGAGGCCGGAGAGGCCGATGGCGCTGCCGCCCTTGAGCTCGATGAGGTTCACGAGCGTTTTGTTGATCTTCCCGGCCAGCACCATCAGCGCCACACCGACGGCTTCCTCGTCCGTGACCCGGACGCCGTCGACAAACGTGCTCTGTTTTCCCATCTTCCCGAGCGTTTCCGTGATCTCCGGCCCGCCGCCGTGGACGAGCACGACCTTGACGCCGATGAGCTGCAGCAGGCAGATATCCCGGATGACCGAGTCCTTCAGATGCTCCGAGACCATGGCGTTGCCGCCGTATTTGACCACGACGATCTTGCCGCTGTAGTCCTGGATATACGGCAGCGCGTGGACCAGCACGCGCGCCCGCTGGGCATTTGTGATATCCATATCGTTATCCTCCCGTTACGTCCGGTAATCGCCGTTGATCTTCACATAATCATAGGTCAGGTCGCAGCCCCAGGCCGTCGAGGCCGCGCTGCCGCTGTGCAGGTCGATGAGGATCTCGATCTCGCTCTCAAGCAGGATCTTCTTGGCCTCTTCCTCGGAAAAATCGATGCCCGCGCCGTCCTTGCACACAAGGATCGTCCCGGCCTTCGAGGCAAACTGCACGTCGATCTTGCCCACGTCGACCGGCGCGCCGGAATAGCCGATGGCACACAGCACCCGGCCCCAGTTGGCGTCCGCGCCGAACATGGCCGCCTTTGTGAGAGACGAGCAGATGACGCTCTTGGCGACGGTCTTGGCGATGTCCAGCGTCGCCGCGCCCGAGACCTTGCACTCGAGCAGCTTCGTCGCGCCCTCGCCGTCGCCCGCGATGCAGCGGCACAGATACACTGTCACGGTGTTGAGCGCCTGCATGAAGGCCGTGAAATCTTCGCCCTCCGCCGTGATCTCCGCGTTTCCGGCAAGGCCGTTGGCCAGGACTGTCACCATGTCGTTGGTCGACGTGTCGCCGTCGACAGAGACCATGTTGAACGTGTTGGCGATGTCGGTCGAGAGCGCCTTCTGCAGCATGGCAGGGGAGACGGCGCAGTCGGTCGTGATGAACACGAGCATCGTCGCCATATTGGGGTGGATCATGCCGGAGCCCTTGCAGATGCCGCCGATCCTGCATTCCTTGCCGCCCACAGTGAAGCTGACGGCGATCTCCTTGCGCTTGGTGTCGGTGGTCATGATGCCCTCGGCGGCCTCGGCCGAGTGCGGGCCGAGATTTTTGACCAGCTCCGGGATCCCGGCGGCGATGGGCGCGATATCGAGCGGCTGCCCGATGACGCCCGTCGAGGCCACGACGACGTCGGAGCTCTGGATCTGCAGGGCCTGGGCCAGCAGCTCGCTCATCTGCTCGGCGATCTCAATGCCGTTGGCGTTGCAGGTGTTGGCGTTGCCGCTGTTGCAGATGACAGCCTGTGCCTTGCCGTTGGCAAGATGCTGCTTCGTCACGACGAGCGGCGCGCCCTTGACCAGATTCGTGGTGTAGACCGCTGCCGCGCTGGCCGGGACGCTGGAATAGATCAGCGCCAGATCCCGCTTCGTTTTATTCTTCCGGATGCCGCAGTGGACGCCCGCGGCCGTAAAGCCCTGCGCGGCGCACACGCCGCCTTCGATCGTTTTCATCTGTGTTTCCTCCCGCATTACAGTTCCAGACCCAGCGTTTTCTCCGCGCCGGTCACAAGATTCATACATTCCACGGCCGCGCCGGATGCGCCCTTGCCGAGGTTATCATAGACGGCCAGCAGGAGCATTCGCTCCTCATTGCCGGCCACGGCGATCTGCATACTGTCCTTCCCGGCCAGCGCCGCGGCGGATAGAAAGCCGCCCGCGTCCGCCGCGTCGGTGTAGGAGACGACCGGCCCCGTGTACAGTGCCTGATAGACCGCCTTGACATCCTGCATCGAAGCACCCGGCTTCAGCCACTGCGCAAACAGCGGGACCGTGACCTGCATGCCGCTGTAAAAGTCCGATACGACCGGGCAGAACACCGGCTCGCTGGCAAGCCCTGTCATCTGCTTCATTTCCTTCAGATGCTTGTGCGTCTGGCCGAGCGCGTACTGCCGCGGCGCATCGAGCAGCGCGCTGCGCGCGGGCGCCTCATACTCCGCGATCATCTTCTTGCCGCCGCCCGAGTAGCCGGTCAGCGAATAGCAGCTGAGAAGCGCGTCCTTGTTCAGCAGTCCTGCTGCCACAAGGGGATACACCAGCGCGATAAACCCGCTTGCGTGGCAGCCGGGCACGGCGATGCGCCTGGCCTGCCGGATGCGGGCTTCCTGCAGTGCGGAGAGCTCCGGAAAGCCGTAGCACCAGCCGGGAGCCGTGCGGTGCGCCGTCGAGGTGTCGAGCACAACAGTGTCCAGGTTTTCCACCCACGACGCCGCTTCCTCCGCCGCTGCGTCCGGCAGACACAAAAACGCGGCGTCTGCCTCGTTGAGCAGCTGCCTGCGGCGGCCTTCGTCCTTTCGCTCCGCTTCCGGAAGCGTCAGAAGCTGGATGTCGCTGCGCGCTTGCAGACGGTCGAAGATGCGCAGGCCGGTCGTCCCGGCGCTGCCGTCGATAAACACCTTTTTCATCGAGATCCCTCCACAGCCGGGGCCACCCGGCTCTTTGATGCGACTAATATACACTATCATGCATGATTATGCAAGTATTTTCTGCAAAATTTGAATACTTTGTTCTATTTATACATTACGGCGTGCATATTATGCATACGTTTGGACACTTTGACGCGCAAAAAAACCGCCCGCCGGATTTTTTCCGGCGGGCGGCTGTTTGCATGCGGAGACAGATATGCTATACTCAAAGAAAAAACCACAGGAGGCCACCTATGCTTCTGCAGAGTCTTCACACCCACAGCCTCTACGACGACGGACAGGACACGCTCGCGCGCATGGCGCAGAACGCCGAAGCCGCGGGCCTGGACGCCCTGGGCTTCAGCGGGCACAGCCCGCTTCCGTTCGCAAACGATTGGGCGATCGACCAGAGCTGTCTGGCAGATTATCTGCGCGAGGCGCGCAGCCTGCAGGCGGACTTTCGCGGCCGCTTTTCCCTCTACTGCGGGCTGGAGTGGGACAGCTGCTCGCCGCTGCCGGAGCAGAAGCTCGATTATCTGATCGGCTCCGTCCACTATTTTCCCGTCCTGCCGGACGGCACGCGCTTCACCGTCGACGGCAGCGCGCAGCTGCTGGCGCAGTGTGCGCAGGTGCAGTTCGGCGGCGACATGGCGGCGCAGGCCGACTGCTACTACGCGCTCGTTGGCCAGCTGGCAGAGGTCCCGCAGGTCGATATCGTCGGCCATTTTGACCTCATCACGAAGTTCGACGAGCCGCACACGCGCTATCCCATCGTCCCGCCCAGCGCACGCGCCGCGATGGAGCGGCT
>OLOW01000149.1_pt1 | contig 40687 bp, 35 predicted proteins | sample 1672801 | NCBI WGS metagenome assembly OLOW01 (sample SAMEA3136725, study PRJEB25190) | human gut metagenome | biome: human gut; feature: human-associated habitat; material: faeces | place: Austria | collected 2013 | reverse complement strand
CTGTGCGTTTTTCTTCATTATACCACAAAACGACACTTTTGTCGACAGTGTCTAGTGAGTATCGGGTTTTTGTTAGAAATTGTCGATGTGTATTGATTGCGCGAATCAGAAGCGATATAATGCATTACGGCAATACTAATATATAATTGCCATAATGCAGAGCGGAGGGGAGTAACAGTGCAGTGGTATGAGGGGACCTCTAAAAAGCTCGAAGTCGGGTATCGCTATTCCCATCAGGATTTAATCAGGCTGCTGAAAAGCGATTACCCACAAATGAGTGAAAGCTCCTATCATTGGGCTGTCTGCGGAATGCTTAAAAGCGGGAACCTAACAAAGGTTGCACGCAATGTATATGTGGTTCAAAACGAGCGGGAAAAGCCAATGTATCGTCCGGCCTATTCTGATCTGGCAGCAAAACTGATATCGCAAGTATCAGATAAGTATCCATCGGTTCGCTTTACGGTGTTTGAGACAGCATTGATGAATGATTTTCTGAATCATTTGGTTGCACTAAACACAGTTTTTATTCAAGCGGAAAAGGACGTCAGCATTTTTGTTTTCCGTCACCTTCGGGAACTTGGTTATGCGCATTTGCTGTACAAGCCGAAAAAAGCAGACTATGCCCTGTACTGGGAAAAGGATTGCATTGTTGTGACAGATATGATTTCCGAAGCACCGTTATCTGCATCTGCGCCGCACGAAATCTGTCTGGAGAAAATGCTGGTGGATATGTATTGCGATAAACTGATCTCATCGGCATACAGTAAATCAGAATACCCTGAAGTGCTGAAACAAGCAATGGAGACATATCACATTGAACCCTCAAAGATGATGCGCTATGCTCGGCGGCGCGGCAGAGAAGACGAGATGAAGGAGATTCTGGAGGAAATCGAGAATGCTGAAGCATGAGAATTACACAAGCGAACATATTATGAATCAATAATCCAATGCAAGCAATGGTGATTGAACTGATTATTGATTTATTGACCCGATAAATGCATTTCTTTATGACAATATTGTGTGAAGAGATCATGCTGGCGATCAGATAAACAGAAATAAAAAAGCCGCCTCCGAAGAGACGGCGATCCGGATTCAGGCAAAGACCAGTTCATCCAGTATGATTTCCTCAGCACGTTGATGAATACTGTTGATCCGGGAAACCCAGCCCAGCTGATCCGATGCTTTCAGCTGTTCGTTGATTCCTTCAGCTTTGGCCATCCGGGTGATTATCTGTTCCATACGATCCCGGCAGACTTGATCTGTTTCCGCCAGATGGTCATACAACTTACCGGAAAGAAGAAGCCGTTCATACAGTCCGGGACGATGCTCTTCCAGATAGGCTTTCCGCATCCGGCCATAGCGGCCGATAGTCTGCCGAGGAGAATCCGGGAGATCGAGATCCGGAAAGTAGTAGTCGCCATGCAGGGTGTAATGAATACCATTTTCAGTCATTTCTTTCGGGAAACGGGTCATGTTGATGTCCTCCTTTTTTGTGTTTTTAGCCGCCTTTTTCACTTTCGTCGGCTAAAATCTGGTTTGGGTAAATTTGCTGATATACCGCAAAATCGTCGTCTGATCGTACCCAAACCGTGAGAACACACGGTTTACTATCGTTGGTCGATACCACAAGATATTGATTATTCTTCTTTCGTTGTTCTACATCATGTGGTAGAATTGATCGAGGATGTATAATCCGGTCGAATTCAAGTCCTGTTTCCCGCACCACAGAACCCTTGATTTTTCAAGGGTTCTGCTTCTTTTTTCGGCCTTCCACCCCAACTCCACCCCAACGGACCTGATATTGGGGTGGGGCTATACACCATGGGACATGGCTGGGTGAAATTTTCTATTATTGTTCATCGTTTTACAACCCGGCGATGAACTTTTCCATGCGGTTCGCGCTTTCCTTCTGCATGGTGGCGGTGACGTGTGCGTAGCGATTCAGTGTGAATGCCGAGGAGTAATGCCCGGCGTTCTGCTGGATCGTTTTTACGTCATCCCCCGCCATAATGGAACTGACTACATAAGTGTGTCTCAGATCGTGGAAGCGGTGCGCGTCGATACCCGCTGCCACCAGGATCTTGTGAAGAATCTTCCATGCGGTCGGCTGGGACAGGTGGCTGCCATCCGGATGCGTGAACACCAGGTTGGGGAAGCCGCCATCGTTCCATGCCGGCCCCAGTGCTTTCCGCTGTGCTTCCTGCTCTTCCTTGTGCTTCTTCAGCACCTGGAAGACCGTAGGAGCGGGAGCGATGGTGCGGGGCTTGCTGTTCTTCGGCGTCGCAAACCGGAAGACTTCGCCTTTCTTTCTCGGCTGGGCCAGCTGTTTGGTGACTCGGATCAGACCGTTCTCAAAGTCCACAGAATCCCAGGTCAGCCCCAGCAGCTCACCGGACCGCAATCCGGTGAAAATTGCGGTCACGATGAGCGCTTCATGCTCGTGGCCTTTCAAAAAGGCCAGCAGCTTGGACAGTTCCGGCGTATCCAGGGGATGGATTTCCGCTTGCTCGATCCGGGGCAGGATGCAGTTGCTGGATGGATTCTTGCTCAGGTAGCCGATCCTGACAGCCACATCCAGTGCCTTATGCAGGCAGCCGTGAATGTTCTTGATGGATTTCGGACTGAGCCCTTCCTCCCGCTTCTTATTGTAGAGGCGCTGAATCATGGGCGTTCGGAGTGCCGACAGTTTGACGTCTCCGAGCGCGGGGATGATGTGCACCCGGATCTGCATTTCGTAGGTATCGGCAGTGCCGAGCTTCACATTCCCCAGGTAGTCGCGGTGCCACATGGTCAGCCATTGACCGAGGGTCAGGCCGCTGTCCTCTCTGAAATCACCATGGTCGATGGTGACGGAGACTTCGGTCAGTTTCTGCCGGACTTCCGCCTGGGTTCTGCCATAGACCGAATGCCGTTTTCCATCGGCACAGTATCGGGCTTCCCAGCTTCCGTCAGCCCGTTTTCTGATGGTTCCTTCGCCGTTAGCACGCTTTCTTGCCATTGTTTTCTCCCTTCGACAGCCAATCCAGGAGAGCCTGTCGGGCGATCACAATCTTCTTTCCGACATGGATGGACGGGATCTCATTGCTGTGAATGAGCTCGTACATCTTCGGCTTGCTGATCCCGATCAGCTCGGCGGCTTCCCGGACGGACAATGTCATTTTCGTGCCCGGCGATGATTGCTGAGATGTGCTGTTGTCAAGGTGCTCCGGCTCCCGAGCGGGAGCGCTTTGATTATTCAGAGCGTTGAGCGCTGCCTCAACGACCTGAATAACCTCATCTTTAGTATAAAGCCTGTTTCTCATCATTTCAATATCCTTTCACACTTTAAAGTGATAAAAAGCTGTAAACTTTGTTTTTGTTACCGGTTAGAACCCGATTTTTGACGGGGACGATTCATTCTTCATCCCATGCTTGAACCAGCCACGGAAAGCCCTGCTATGCAAGGCTTTCTGACGTGCTAACCGGTAACAAATCACGTGCTTTTCATCTGCTTTCGCCGATAGTAGCTGCGCTGTTTGTCCCGGTTACGGAGCAGCTCATGAAGTGGTTTGCAGTGCAGGCAGTATTGCTGTCGGCCGCTGTTGGGGACGAAAGCTCCGCCGCACCAGGCGCAGGTTCTCTCATTCGGACGAATCACATCTTCTTCCCGAAGCAGCTCTGCCCAGAGGATCCGATTCAAATCCGGATTGATGGGCAGCACACATTCCAGAAAATAATCGCAGTCGATAGCTCCATCATGAATCGTCGGATACCGCGGATTGATGACGGCACAATCTCCATCTTCGATACATTTTCCATCGATGTAATTGCAGCATTCCTTGTGTGCCAGGGTCCTGATCTTCCGGATCAGCATACTGTTCATTTGCTCTCTCCTCGTTTAATTTCGTCTGATTATCGTAATCTGTGATCCTGCTGTGCGTCCGATCACACAGTCAGGAAAAGTTGTGCTGCTCTGCGTTCGGATCATGTCTCGCGGCGACATGACGCAGAGCAACGTTTATCTGAACGCACAGGATAGCTTTTCCTGTACGGGAAGTCATAGAGGTAATTCCCATGATTTCGGCTTCCTCTGACACCATATCACATGGCTTCCAAAATCGTTTTCACGTTTTGAAAACTTCGGAAAGCGTTGCGGCATAAGGCTTCCGTGGCGTTTTTGCGTCTTTCCGATTTCTTGTAATGACGATTTTACTGGGGTTCCCGGGCCAAAAGTTTTCACGAAATGAAATTTATTTTTTCAGAAGGTCGTCTTCATGCTCTCCTGAAAACAGCCCCGGAGAATAGTAGCAAGCAATGCAAATCTGCTAGATTGTGCAAAAAGCTTGTTGGTAGGCTTTGCCCCCAAGCCCCGGTTCTGCCAGCGCAAGCGCTGTGGTTGTGCATGTTCCCTGCGTATTGTTCCGTCCTAGATTTCACGAAATAACGCGATTGCTTCCGCTGGATTGGAGCAAGATTGCGTATAAGGAAAGATGTTATCACTCATAAAGTACCTCCAACCGTTCATAGATTTGTCTTATCAATTGAGTAATCTCCTCCTGTTTTTCCAGGATCTCATCGATTTCTGTTTCATAGATGCTTCCATGTTCGTTCATTCGCTTAGCAATCTGATTTACGTTGTTTGAAAGAATACTCATCTGGCGAGAGGCTTCCCGAAGCTCAGGCAGGTCAAGCCGCAAAAGATAACCATTCAACACCATCGCGCGAAAGAATCCTGATTTGTTTTTGACGCCGGCGTTTTTCATTTTTTGCTGAATGATAGCAGCTTGTTCCGGCGTGGTATCGAAACTGAAGTGAACAGTGTGGTTTTGCATTTCACTCATGTTTATCTTCCTTTCTTCTTTCTTAATCCAATGAATTCAGGTATATTGTTTCAATGTTTTAGTTTGGCTCGGGCTTATTTCACTGCTGCCTCTGGCAAAAAACCTTGTTTGGCTCACTGCCGGTCCTTTCGGCGCTCCCTTCCGAAGAGGAAGATCTTCGCGGTTTGGACAGATCTGGAAACGTGGCCCTGATTGTCAAGATGCGCTTCGCTGACGATGCCAGCGACAAATGAATGAAACGGCTCAGCTTTTTTGTCTTGGCTAATGGTTCACCATGATTCCCATTGTTCTTCATTATCCGGAACTTGGGGAGCTACGTTAGCATCCGCATAGCTCCGCCAGGGCTCTCACTCTATCCACTTCACAATACCGGGAACATACTGACCATTCGCTGTCGACCAATCCACGGTTTGCTTCTCTGCTTCCAGCGCTGCGAGGATGCTATCCACTGTCGCGCCGTCATTCAGTGCCTTCTCCACCAGCTCTGCTGCAGCCTCACGGTTTATCCGCCTGTTCTGCGGATAGGCAAACCATATCTCCGAAAAGCGATCTGGTTCAGTCTTCATCCCATACCCTAAAGAAGAAGTATATATATTCTTTTTATATGGGTTAGGTCTTACCAATGTACCGGTTTGGGCGGAGCTGGTCTGATCTTGAGCATCTGTTGGTCTCACGGCGATACCGGTTGCTTGGTAACTGGTATCATCCTGATACCATGCCTGCTGGGCAGCCCACGGGTAACCGGTACAATCCTGAACATCCCACACCTCTGTGATGGCTCCATCATGGAGCCAAACTGGTCCATTTTTCAACACGGCAGTGTCAGCAACAGGCCAGTTCACCACGTGCAGCATTGTTCCCACGTTGGGGATCGATTGGATCGTCACCATGCCCTGCGCTTCCAGCATCCGCATCCTGCGGCGCAGCTTGTCCCTGGACCAGCAGAGCGCTTTTGCCGTTTTTCGCTCTGACAGGGGCATATCGCCCGGCTGGAGCTGCAGCCCGCGCCAACAATACTGATTATGGCTTGCCATGGCCAGGCAGTAGAGATACAGCTTCACTGCTCCATCGTCAGCCCATACCGGGCTTTTCATGAGCTGCCGGATTGCATCTGCGTTTCGTCTCGTGTTCATCATGATTTCCCGTCCTTTCTTCTCTCTGGCGTAATCCCCGCCACCCCTATATGGGAAAATTGGGGCAAAGTGACACCGGTGTCTGAAAATTTGTTTGGGACTCCGCAAGACTGCCTCCATTCCAGCCCGCTATTTATCCCCCGCATCCTTATATGTAAAAATTGGGGCAAAGTGACACCGGTAAGTGGAATTTTTTCGCTTTGGATCCCCGTGAGGCTTTCTCCTTTCCTGGCTGTTAATGATACCCCTCACCCTCCTATGTATAATTCCGGGCAAGTGACACCACCTCCAGAAATTTTTTTCAGAACGCGGATCGTCGTCGTTTTCTCCCCGCACTGTTTAATGTCCAAAATCGTGCTTTTTGGAAATCTCTGGCGGAAATTTTTTTGAAATACCTTTTCACGAGTATCGACAGCCATCAATCAGCCCGCGAATCATGCCAGCATCACCTCCTGCCGTCGGCTATATATTGTCTGCTGTACCTTTATGCAAAAATCAAAGCAAAGTGGAAACACTAATTGAAAGCTTTCCTTGGCGAATTCGGCTCAGGCACTTTTGAATTCAATAAAGCGTTATCATGACTAGCTCCTTCCGACTGTCGGCTGTCGGTCTGTCTAATGCCGTTTAGTTTGAAAAGTTTGATTTAGAAAGCAAAATACATATTGAAAAGTTGACTATTTGAGGTTATAATAGCATTGAAAAATTCTCGCGAGGTGATTAATCGTGCTCAAACGAAAAATCGCAGAGCTGATTGAAGAGCATCTGCGATCGGACTCTGAGCGCATTTTATTGATTGACGGTGCGCGTCAGGTCGGAAAAACATATATTATCCGCCATGTTGGAAAGAGGCTGTTTCCCAATTTCATTGAGATCAACATGCTGGAAGATTCCATCGGCGACAGGCTGTTTGAGAACGCAAAAACGATAGATGATTTCTACCTTCGTGTCAGCGCAATCAAGGGTGAACTGATGGGCGAAGCAAAAGATACCCTGATTTTCATTGATGAGATTCAGGCTTATCCTCATTTGCTTACGATGCTGAAGTTCCTTCGGGACGACAATCGGTTTACCTATATCGCCAGCGGCTCTTTGCTGGGCGTAACGCTTGCGCAAACCACTTCCATTCCTATTGGGAGTATTCGCAAGGTGCGTATGTTCCCATTGGACTTTGAGGAATTCCTTTATGCCAACGGCATGAATGCGTTTGCGATTGACGCGCTGCGCAAGAAGTTTGAGGCGCAGGAATCGCTGGATGAGGCCATGCATGCGAAGATCATGGACACCTTCAAGCGTTACCTTCTGGTGGGTGGGCTTCCGGCTGCGGTTAATGCTTATCTGGACACGAAGAATATCCAGGCCGTGCGGGAAATCCAGCGCGAGATTCACGATTACTATGCGGCTGACGCTTCCAAGTACGATGAGGAGAACAAGCTGAAAATCCGTCGGATCTACGATCAAATTCCCTCCAACTTGGAAAACAAAAAGAAGCGCGTGGTCGCGCAGCGGATCGAAGGCAAAAAGGGCAGCACCTTCGCCAACTATGAGGATGAATTCGAGTATTTGATCAGCGCAGGCATTGCGTTAAACGTGCAAGCCATCTCAACACCGACCTTCCCTCTGATTGAATCCTCCGGTAAAAACCTGCTGAAGCTGTATCTGAACGATGTCGGAATTTTGACCGCTATCCTGTACGGCAACAATATCCGTGCGATTCTGGAAGATGAGCGGAGCATCAACCTTGGATCGGTCTATGAAAGCGTTGTTGCCAGCGAACTGATCGCCCATGGCTTCAACCTGTACTATTACGATAACCGCAGCAAAGGCGAGGTTGATTATCTGATTGATGATTATGACAGCCTCTCCGCCGTTCCCATTGAGGTGAAGTCCGGCAAGGATTACACCGTTCACAGCGCGCTGAATAGCTTTGTGAAAAATGATGATTATCATGTGAAAAAGGCTTTTGTTCTGTCGAATGCCCGCGAGATTACGACAAATGGAAAGATCACGTATTTGCCGATTTATGATGTGATGTTCTTGGGGGCGGCGGAGTCTGCAACTAACATTCTGTAGATGACCGATATTCGATTGAGATGTACGGATAAGGATTGGTGATTAACATGTCAAAGAGAGAAGTAAAGACCGATTTATGGGTAGCCGGTCAACTCGATAAATGCGGCATTCAATACACGCCACAGGGAAGCGATGTTAAGGAGATTGGCGAGGCCCTTTCTTCTGCCTCCAAAAGAGGGACCGGAAAGACTGGGTTTCCGGAGTATGTTGCTGTTGTAAACGACTTTGTTATTGTCATTGAGGACAAAGCTGATCTGGGACAGCATATCAAGCTCACTGATTCCGGGATACTTGATACCTCTACGAAAGCAGTAACTGACTTCGCAGTGAATGGTGCATATTTCTATGCAAAGCACATTGCGCAGAAAAGTTCATTCAGAAAGGTGTTTGCGATAGGGGTTTCCGGCGATTCCAGACATCACAAAATAACCCCGCTGTATGTCGACGATAGGGAAAGCTACAGACACCTCCCTGACGTTGAGTCCTTTGCCATGTTTACTGAGCAGAACATTCAAGAATACTATGTTCGGAACGTCCTGGAGGAGAAAACAGACGTTGAAAAGACGACAGAAGAAATCCTCAAGGATGCTGCGGAGCTACATGAATATCTACGTACATACGGATCGCTGAAGGATCAGGACAAGCCCCTCGTGGTCTCTGGTATACTTCTCGCATTGGACGACCAATTCTTTTCTGTTGACAACCTCAAAGGCGACGGAATTACGACAGACGGCCAGTTGATCTGCGAGGCAATACAGCGCCGCCTGAAATCCTCCAATGTCGGACCGGACGCAAAACGTGATAAGCTTATGAGCGAATTTGCTATCATCCGCACAAGTGCACGGCTGAACGAAAAAGACGAAAAGCTCGGGAAGACGCCATTGAAGTTTTACACGGAGTTCTTGAAGGAACGGGTCTTCGATAGTATCAAATACAAATCCTCTTCGGAAGACTTCATTGGCCGCTTCTATGGCGAATTTATGAGCTATAGCGGTGGTGATGGGCAGTCGTTGGGTATTATTTTAACACCGGCACACATCTGCGAACTCTTCTGCGACCTGCTTGATGTTCAGCCGACGGATATTGTGCTTGACCCCTGCTGTGGAACGGCTGGATTTCTTGTCGCTGCTATGCACAGAATGGACTATGCTGCGGGTGACGACCAGACTGTAAGAAAAAACATTCGCAAAAAGCAGCTTCACGGCTTTGAATTACAAAGCAATATGTTTGCCATTGCCTGTACAAATATGATCCTCAGAGAAGACGGCAACAGCAATATTCAATGCCAGGACTTTCTAAAGCAGAATCCGGCGCTGGTGCAGCAAAAGGGTGCGACAATCGGCATGATGAATCCTCCGTATTCGCAGGGAACAAAAGCCGACCCAAGCCAATACGAACTCTCCTTTGTGGAGCATCTTCTTGATTCTCTTGTGAAAGGAGCCAAAGCGGCGGTCATTGTCCCACAGTCTTCCATGACAGGAAAGACAAAAGATGAGCAACACTTCAAAGAGAGCATCATGATGCATCACACGCTTGAAGGTGTGATTACCTGCAACACAGATACATTTTACGGAGTCGGCACAAATCCTGTTATTGCGGTATTTACTGCTCATGAGCCCCATCCGACTGATAAAATATGTAAGTTTATTGATTTCAGGAATGATGGGTACGAGGTCAGAGCACACATTGGCCTTGTTGAAGGTGATTCCGCCAAAGATAAAAAGCAGCATCTTTTGGATGTGTGGTTTGGTCGCACAGAGGCACCGAGCAAGTTTTGTGTGGAATCAACGGCGCAGGCCGATGATGAATGGTTGCACAGCTTCTACTACTTTAACGATGAGATTCCAACTGAAGCAGATTTTGAGAAAGCGATTGGGGATTATCTAAGCTTTGAATTCTCCATGATCATGCAAAACCGGGAATACCTGTTCACAGGGGGTGCCGCAAATGATGAAGCTTGATGAACGAGACTGGAAGGATTTTGCTGTCCCTGAAATATTTCAGAATATCCAGCGAGGAAAACGATTAAAAAATGCAGACCACATTCCGGGTATAGTGCCCTATGTGTCCTCCACTGCCAATAATAATGGTGTCGATGATTACATAGAAGCAACTGAGGGAACGCGAGTGTTTAAGAATTGCATCAGCCTTGCCAATAGCGGAAGTGTTGGTACCGCGTTCTATGAGCCATTTGCGTTTGTGGCGAGCGACCATATTACGAGTCTTGAATGTAAAGAAGCAAATGAGTATATTTACTTGTTCCTGATTACAGTTTTGGAGCAGCAAGGCTCAAATTTCAATTTCAACCGCGAAATAAACGACATCCGTATTAAAAAGATGCGAGTCATGCTTCCTGTGACTGATGATGGGGAACCTGATTTTCAATTCATGGAAGATTATATCCGCGAATTGATGACCGCAAAGCGGGAACAGTATCAAGCCTATGATATTATGCGTCGAAAGATTTTTAGGTCTTTGCTTCCCTGATCAGCATGATTCCAAAGATCAACTAGGCGGTGCTGATATGCATGATATAACACAGCTCGGGCCGGCTCTCCCTGATTATAGCAAGCTGCGCACATTCAGTCTTCTGTCGCTTCTTTGCTGCAGTGTCAGCCGTGCATTTTCAACCAACAGATGCCCATCGGTTCCTTCGTTGAAGCGTTCATCTTCGAGGTTGAGCGCCCGATACTTATCCTGCGCATGATTCATGACAGGAAACAGATCCACCTGCTGGACAGTGGGTATCTCCATGAGGAAATCCACCATTGAATGCAGTTCCTCTGGCTGCGTGTTTTCACTTTGCACCAGCGGAATCCGTATCCAGATTGGTTTCCCCATTTCCCCCAAAAGTCGAATATTCTTCAGAATCTGCCGGTTGTCCGTACCACACAGCCGCTGATGACGCGCTTCGTCCATCGCCTTCAGGTCAATCAGAAAAAGATCGCATAACGCAGCAATGCGCCGGATGCTGTCCTGGGAAACATTTGCAGCTGTATCCACGCAGATGTGCAATCCTTGCGCCTTACAGAGCATCAGGCAATGTAGCAGAAATTCCTCCTGCAGCATCGCTTCACCGCCGGAAAAGGTTACACCGCCATCCTCTCCGTAGAAGATGCGATCCCTGGCCAGCAGGCTGACAAGCTCCTCCGGCGTATATTCACGCCCGCATACCATCATGGCTTCCACGGGACAGCACGATGCACACTGCTCCAGCTTTTCGCAGCCTATGCAGAGCTGCAGGTTGATATGATGTCCCTGAGCATCAAAGCAATGCGCCCCCTTGGGGCACAATGGCACACAGTTTCCGCATTGTCTGCATCGATTTCCGTAGAATAGCATCCTCTGGGTCATGAGCCAGCTTTCCGGATTATGACACCACCGGCAGCGCAGGTTGCAGCCCATCAGAAAGGCAGTTGTCCGGATGCCAGGCCCGTCGTGCAGCGAAAAACGCTGAACATCCATCACAAGGCCCATGATATCTTCCTCCTTACAGGATGCGGCTCATTACATGACGTTTCAGGCCTTCATCCAGATCAATGAAGCGCGCATTGAAGCCCCACACCCTTACGACCAGGTCTTCATGCTTATCCGGGTGAAGCAGGGCGTCCTCCAGTACGCTTTTGTCATAGATGGAGATGCTGACCACCGGCAAACCGGCTTCACCGCAGCCCTTCATCATCTGCCGGATCAGTTTGGCGTCCACCGCACCAAGGCCCCGGGGAAGCACCAGATACAAGGGTGAGGACGCACAACCCCGCTTCAGATCTGCCTTCGCGGCCGACTGAATGACAGCAGTCGGCCCGTTTTTCGCATTGCCCGGCGTAGGTGAATAGTGTTCGCAAATCAGATCTCCGCCCTTGCGGCCGTCCGGCGTAGCGCCGACAGACCCTGCGAAAGGGTTGAAATCAATGTTGTAGATGCCCGGCAGAGGCTTGACGCCCAGCGGCGTAGGATAGTTTTCCACACGGTCGCAGAAGAAAGCTGCTAGGTCTGCTGCCAGCTGATCCGCCGCATCGACATCATTGCCGAACTTTGGCAGCTTCTTCAAAGCAAGGCGAAGGTCTTCAAACCCCTCAAAATCCACGCTCAGCGCATGGATCAGTTCTTTCATCGTGCACAGACCGCGTTCAAAAACGCCCTCCCGAATAGCATACAGAGCATCCGCCAGCGTAGGAATGGAGCCTGACAGCAGCTGATAATTCTCTACCGCCCAGCCGCCCCGCATGGGATCCACGCCGGTATCAAGGGTTATCTCATTTAAGCCCGCCACGATGGGAGATGTGTGAAACACATCCTCCGCCGCATTCTTCAGAACTTCCCGGGCCAGTACATCCATATAGCGGTCGATCTGATAACCGTATTGATCCAGGAAAGCTGCATATACCTCGTCAAAGCTGGTCATCCGGGCAAAATCGCCGCTGTCATGGCCGAGCGTCAGGCGTGTGCGGTACACGCTTGGTTTCTGGAAATGTGCCCATTTCGTATAGGGGTTGAAGGGCGTACTGGGGTTCTCCTGGCCGCGGAACAGCGCCAGTTCAAGGCTCTTGACAGACTCCATCTGCCAGAACCAGATGCCGCTGAGGCCGTCAAAGGTGATTTCCGTGCAGCCGTCATTGGCATACTGCCGGGCATATTCCAGCGGCACCCCTCTGGCAACCAGGTTTAGGATGATGTTCTCGTCATAATAAAGCACACCCTGCCCCTGGCCCATGGCGATCAGCCGGGCTGCTGCATCCAGGAAGTCCGCCCGGCTGTTTGCATGGATGCGCACGTTGATATGTGGTTCCGGCCGGGCAACCCGCATCGTCGCTTCCATGATCAGCACCGACAGGTCGCTGGACACATCCTTTCCTTCTGCATCCACACCACCAAGCATCAGATTCATCAGCGTATCGCCTGCGTACACCGCATTGAGCTTCTCCCACAGCTCGCACAGCAGCGCCAACGCTTCTTCCCGGCTGATCCGTTGCGGCACATCCCGCTCATACAACGATTGCAGATGCACATCCATGCGCCCGATACAGGAGGTAAAATTGCTTCTCAGCCTCCAGATGAACCAGAACAGCTGCAACCCCTGCTCAAAGGTTTCCGGGGCATGGCTGGTCAGCTCCAGGCAGTTGAAGGCCATTCGCTTCAATCGATCAGCCTCCGCAGGCCTCTCTGCCGCCCTGGACAGTGCAGCCTCCCCATGCTGACGGACATATTCCCGAATTCTGATCCAGCAATCGGCAATCAGCGCCCGGTACATCTGCTGCGTGGGTGTCAAGTCCTGGTGCGGTTCGCTGGCACATGCGATGATCCCAGGAATGCCCTTCTGCATCAACAGACGATAATCCAACGGGAAATGGGCGTTGTCCCACCCCATGTCCCGCCAACGGATCTGACCAGCCTCGATCATCGGCCTGACGGGGCAAACCGGACCAGCCAGAATCCCACTGTCCGGGATCTCAACACCCCGCTGCTCAATGTGTTCAATGAACCTTTCATACATTTCATCAAACTTCTGTTTGATTGGCCGCCACTGTTCCACCATATCCCCTCCATGGCTTTCTTTCTGCACTGTACATGGGGCAAATGTACTCAATAATATTGCATCCGCGTTACATTTGACAATCAATCGTTGCAAATGGTATACTTGATATGCTCTTCCAGTTTTTCTTTTTCCTTCCAATGAGAAGAAAGGCGGTTGCTTTCACGATGTCCAACAGAGTCAGCATTGCCGACATCGCCAATGCTTTAGGCTTGTCCCGCAATACGGTATCCAAAGCCCTGAACGGCAGTGCCGGCATTAGCAATGAAACCCGCCAGCGCGTGCTGGATCAGGCCGTCCGAATGAATTATAAGATGATGGGCTCCCATGTGACGCGGCTGCAGCCCACGGAACCCTCCACCATCCTTCTGATCTGCAAGGATCACCAGATGATCAGCTCCTTCTTCGGGCCGCTGAACCTACAGCTGCAGCATCTTGCCAGAGCCCGGGGCGCCACGATCACCATGCAGTATATGTCCCCCGAGGAAATCCGGCGTGGTGTAATTCCTTCCCTGCTGCAGTCGGCAGACGGCGTAATCGGTCTGGAGCTGCTGGATCACGACTATGTCCGGAGGATCGTGGAATGCGGCAAGCCCTGTGTATTCTTTGACTGCGCCATTGACACCGATGACATCGAAATCCCCTTTGATATTGTCCTGCAGGGGGAGCGAGGGCTGTATGTTGCTATTGAAACGCTCTACCAGAAAGGATATACCCGGTTTGGCTTTGTTGGAGATCCTGACCACTGTGCCGGTTTCCGCAACCGATATGACTATTTCCGCCTTGCACTGGCCGATTTCCGACTGAGTAGCCATGAAAAGCACTCCATCCTCACTTCGGACAAATTGATGCATCAGCCGGACTCCTACCGACGTGCACTTCGTTCGCTGGATATTCCCGAGGTGTTCGTCTGTGCCAATGCCATGATCGCCATTCAGCTGATGAATGCCGTCCGGGATGAGCAAATCACGCTGCCGGAAAACTCCGGGCTTGTAGTGTTTGAGACCACCCATGATCTGGTTATTAACGAAAAAATGCTCGTAGCGTTCAACGTTAGCCGCAAGCAGATCGCATCCTCCCTGTGTATGCTGCTGTTTGACCGTATGCAGAATCCTGACGCAACCAAACGAACCATCAAGCTTAACTCCCGCATTGAAGTCTTCTGAACCGTATCGTAAGAACCGCTGCCTGTGCCGCTGAGGCATAAGCAGCGGTTCATATTTTTACGGCAATACCGCACAATTCGTTGGCAGCGTTGGCGATGCCTTTTCCGCCATCTGCTGCTTGCAGACTTCTCGATTTACCGCCAGTAAACCTTCAAAATCTGCAATTGCATCTGACGAAAAATGCATTCGCCACCGCACCAACTCATTTGTGCGGTATTGCCTTACACCTTGTTCTTGCCCATTTTGCTGTACGCATCCTCCCGGCGGATCCACTCCAGGAATTCCACCAGTTCCTTATCCCAGAAGGCAAATTCATGTTCATAGCCGGGAACGTCATCATACCGGCAGCGGGATGCCGTCCACCCGTCCAGGAAGGCCTTGCGGTAGCTTGTCACCCGCTCGTAGAGGAAATCCCCATCGCCGATGCACATGAACAGATCCGGCAGTTTTTCCCCGGAAGCCAGCGCCTTGCAGGTTACATCAAACAGATTGAACCGGGCGATCCTGTTCAGATCAGGATCTGCATTTTCTGCCGGGATACCGGGAGAAAATGCGCCGATGGCACGATATTTGCCGGGATTGGTCAGCCCGTGCAGCAGCGCGCCGTATCCACCCATAGACAGGCCCGCAATGTAGCGCTCCTCAGATTTGTCGGAAACGGGGAAGTAGTTTTCCACAAACTCCGGCAGCTCCTCGTTGAGGAAGTCATAGAAATTCTCCCCCAGAGGAGCGTTCTGGTAGGCCTTGTTGTGGCAGGAGAAGGTCACCACGGCCATGCGGTATTCCTCCGCATAGCGCTCTGCGCTGGTGTAGCGCAGCCATGTCTGATAGTCATTGCCATGCCCATGCAGCAGATACAGCACCGGGAATTTTCCCGGCAGCGCGTGGGTGTGAGGCAAATGCAGGTTGCAGGACGTGAAAGACGGCAGCGTCACCTCAATATCTACCGGGTAGCCCAGAGAGTAGGAGAAAAAATTACAATGCATCTGTGCCATGATATTCCCTCCTGATCATTCCCACAGACGGATCTGCTTAAAGGATGCGCTGCCGTCGGACACAAACAGGCCGAATTGCTTGCCGCTCCTGTCCAGCATACGGGTGCCCAAGGCAATCTGATCGTCCACATACAGCAGCAGGATCGACCCCTGCACAAAGATACGGACCTTATAATCACGGCCTGCTTCCCATTTGATAGGCCGCTCCTGCTCCACTTCGTAGGGGAACATTTTGCCGCCGTCCTCGTACATTCTCAGGCCAGTCTTATACTGCACGCGGTTCCGCTTAGGCTCGAAGTTCAGATAGTAACCCATTGCAAAGTCCTGATCCACCTGCAGCGCCACACCGAATTCCCGGGGCGCTTTATCAAAGCGGACCGTCATTTCCAGCTTGCAGCACTCCGGCACCCGGTTCATCAGCAGGCTGGCATAGCCATAAGGGGAATCCACCTCAGCTTCGTCTGCACCCAGCTGCCAACTGCCGTTCAAGGGAGTCATTTTCAGCCCGACAGGCTCGGTGAAGGCTGCATCCACTGCTTCAGGCACAGTAACGGACAGGTCGCCGTTTTCCTGTTGGATCAGCTTATGGGCAATCATCGTTCCGCCCCAGTCCCAGGTGTTGTAATCCTGCCCGGGGTACTTCTGGGGATTGAAATCCCACAGGTTCTTTTCGCGCGTGGGATTCCAGCCGTACATCAGATGTTCCGCACCATCAGTGGCGTGCTTGGCGGCATAGAAGCAGCGGGTGTCGAAGGTATCCACATCCGGGGTGATCCAGGGCCCGCGGGGAGAGCGAGCCTTGCGGTAGAGCGTCACAAACCGATCAGTGTACACTGAGTAGGTCAGATACCACCAATCTCCCCACCGGAAGATGTCCGGGCATTCGCTGGCGCTCTGGTTGGTTTGCGGTGCATAGAGCGGCTGCTGGATCTCCCAGTGTGTCAAGTCCCTGGAAGTACACAGACCCACACAGCCTTTGCGCATCGTCTTGCCCTTGGCCTGGGCCGCCAGCAGCATCCACCAGCACTGCTCCTCTTCGTTCCAGATGACGTGGGGATCGCGCCAGTCGCTCATTTCGTAGATCACATCATCCGGCTGGAAGGTCTCCGCAGGATGCTCCACCCAATTGACCATATCCTCGCTGGTGGCATGGCAGACATACTGGCGCATGTAGGGGTGGAAGGTAAACTTGCAGTAGAACATGTGGTACACGCCGTCCACCTTCAGCACGGAGCCCGTACCGCCATAGATACCGGTTTTGTATTCATCGTGAAAGTGCAGATGATCCTTTGTGCTGACGCAGGTCCAGCCCTTGCCCAGGAAGAACAGCCGGTACTCCCCATTATCATAAAAGGGAATGATATCGCCGCCCGCACCATTGGGGGATGTGTAGAAGATTTCCTGCTTGCTCATATGCCAACGCTCCTTTACTGATTGATATGCAAAAGGGGCCCGTCCTTGCGGATGAGCCCCATACATGCAGGTTCCCGGTTGGGGCTTCTGCGATTATGCCATTGTATTCACCAGAGCATGCACTTCCGCTTCCTCCGGTACGCTGGAAATGCCGCCCTGCTTCTGGGTGGACAGGCTCGCAGCACAGCAGGCAAACCGGACAATGTCCTTCAGCTCCTCCGCGATCAGCTCACCAGGATGCTTGCCGGTCTTCAGCAACTGGCTCATGGCGCTGCCGCCGAAGATATCGCCCGCACCGGTGGTATCCACCGCATGGATGCCCTTGGGCGTTTCCACGGTGACGCAGCCCAACTTGTTCGCTGCATGGCAGCCCTTTGGGCCCTGCGTCGCATATACCAGGGACACACCGTATTCGCGAAGCAGCTTCTGCGCGCCCTCCTCCGGGGAAATGCCCCACAGGAAGTCGATCTCCTCATCACTGATCTTCACCACATCTGCCTGATGCAGGCTCCATTCGATCGCTTCCTTCGCCGCAGCCTCACTGGGCCACAGCGGCTTGCGCAGGTTGGGATCCAGTGAAATCACCTTGCCCTGCGCCTTTGCCAGGCGGATCGCATACCGGGTAGCTTCCCGGGCCGGATCGTCCGTCATGGACAGGGTGCCGAAATGGAACACCCTGCAATCCCGGATCAGAGCTTCATTGACCTCATCCGACCGCAGGCAGATATCCGCACCGGGCTTACGCGCAAAACTGAAATGGCGGTTGCCCGTTTCATCCAGGGTGACGAAAGCCATTGTCGTGAAGCAGTCCTCCGCGCGGATGACGCCGCTCAGGTCGATGCCGGCGTCCGCAAGGGTCTGGCACAGCAGACGGCCAAAGGCGTCCTCGCCGACCTTGCCGATCATCGCGCAGGAGCCGCCGTACTTCTTCACCGCTGCCAGATAATTGCCGGGCGCGCCGCCAGGCTTGCCTACCAGCGTCGGATATCCGATCTCATCCGTTTCCTTGCACACAAAGTCAACCAGCAGTTCACCCAGCGCAACCACATCGGCCATACATAACACTCCTTCCGATCTCTCAGGCGATCTCCCAGCAGGTCAGCGTCACATCCGCCTTGCCTTCCGCCTTGACGGCCACGCCGTAATCCTCTCCCACCGGGAAAGCCAGCGCGGTCATCGTTTCTCCCTCTGCAAAGACCTCCACCGCACAGGCGTCCACATAGACCCGCAGGCTGATGCGGCCATCCTTTGCTACCAGCGGCATGGACATCGTCTTGGTCATCCCGCTGTCGCTGCACAGGGAAAGTGTCGTACGATCCAGGGTCAGCATATCGTTCTCCCAGGTGAGGCGGACGGCTTCATCGCAGGTGCGCATCAGCTCCAGGGTGAGCGTCCTGGCAGCAGACACCTCCGCTTCCAGTTGGATCTCCGCATGCTTGGCGCACACATCCAGCACTGCAGGATGGGCCGCATCCACCGTCTGCACCGCCTTGACCTCGTTGTGACGGGCTCCTTCCAGCGCCGGTGCAGGCTGCTGCACCAGACGGTCGCCGCACAGATGCAGCACGCGGGGCAGCGTCATCATGCCGGACCAGCCATGTCCCAGCTTCGCCGTGGGGAACTTACTGTTCCAGGAGGCCATCCAGCTGATGGAGATCTGCTGTCCGTCATGGCCTGCACAGCTCTGGGTGGCATAACAGTCCGTACCATGATCCAGCACAGCCAGCGGGGAGCCCTCAAAGCGCGTGCTGTTGTCCTTCATATCACCCACGCTGTACACCACGGGACGGGTATTGTCCGTCAATTCTCCCTCGTATTCCACGCAAGAGTACCATACAACCGTCTTACCGTCCAACTCAATCACATCAGGGCATTCCGGCATCAGGCTGACTGTGGGCATAAACGCGCCGTCATACGTCCAGTTTTCCAGATCCCTGGAGGAACAGCACACCAGGCGGGTACCATCCTTGTGCCCCGCCGCCATGATGGCCCGCCAGCCGTCTGCCACCTTGATCAGGCAAGGGTCGCGGAAGTCATGGCGCACATAGCCTTCCGGCAGCATTTCAAAGGGAATGACCGGGTTCAGGCTACACTTTTCAATCCTTGTGCCGTCAAAATATGCAAGGCACTGCTGCTGAATATCCTTTTCAGTCTCATCCTTGGACACACCGGTGTACAGAATGTAAGCGCCGCCCTTGCCGTCCGGCTTGGCCGTACCGGAGAAGCAGCCCGCTGCGTCATAGGGCTGATCCGGCGCCATCGCGACTGGCAGGTCCTCCCAGTGCACCAGATCCCTGCTGCGCCAGTGACCCCAGTGCATGCTGTCCCAATGGGCAGCGTAGGGGTAATACTGATAAAACAGGTGATAGTATTCGCCGTCAAAGTGGAATCCATTGGGGTCGTTGATCCAGCCAATGGGCTGAATCGCATGAAAACGGGGGCGATAACGAGGATTTACCTGATCCTTGTTGGCAGCAATAAAAGCGTTTGCCCGTTCGAGCATCGTCATGTCCTTTTCCGTCCTTCGTTCCTTATCCCTTGAGCATGCGCATGGTGATATTCTGGAAAACGGCTGTGCCATCCGCCACATAGAACCCCCAGGGCATCTGCGGCATCTTATATATGCGGGTAGACAGCGCCTCACGGCCATCCAGGAAGAAGACCGCAATATCGTTGTCGATCAGAATATCCAGCTGATAGGTGCGCTCGCTGGTATGGATATCCCGGCTGATATATGAGGCCTCTGCCACATAGCGCATACGGGCAACCAGGCTGTTGTCATAGCGGAGCTGCTCGTGCTTCATGTTCAGCTCCACCGCCAGCGCCTTCATAAAATTGTCGCCGCCGAAGAAGAAGCCCGCCGCACGCGCATCCTTTGAGATCACCACTGTCGTGCTGATCAGCACCGGCCCGTCCGGGAGATTCCCGAAGGTCACGCCGCCGCCATTTTTGTCGCCGATGATGGTAATGTCATTTCCCTGAGCCTCTGCAGTGCCGTCGATTACCTTGTAGGTCATCGGAACCGGCTCGCCAAAGGCCGTGCGGATGGTTTCGGGCAGCTTGACCTTCAGCCAGCCCTCCTCATCCTGCACAAGTTCAAACACCGCCAGATTGCCGGCCCAATCCCATTCGGAGGTGTCCTTGAATTCGCCGGAGTAACCGCCGCGGGTACCGATCCAGCCGCACAGGTAGCGCTTGCCGTTAAGCACGCCGGTCTTTGCGGCATAGAAGCCGTGGCTGTCAAAGGCAGTCATCGGCGGATGCACCCAGGGTCCTTCGAGGGATTCAGCCCGCAGGTAGCGGGTTGTCCAGTCGGTGGAATACACAAGATACCAGTAATCGCCCCATTTGAACAGGTCGGGGCACTCCATGATGCCGCCGCGGATGTCGCACAGCGGCTCCATCTTCTCCCAATGATTCAGGTCCTGGGAGCGATAGCGGGCAACCACGCCCCGATTGTCCTTGACAGCGGTGATCAGCAGCCACCACTCCTGCCCCTCCTCATTCCAGAACAGGTAGGGGTCTCGGAAATCATGGCGGTTGTAGCCATCATCCTGATCCATGGTGAAGGTCTCCTTCTCCATCTTGACGAAGGACTGCAATCCATCCGTGCTGATGGCATGGCGGATGTACTCGCGGGGCTTGCCCTGATTGTAGAAATGCGGATTGTTGCCGGTGTAGAAGGCATGGTAGGTATCTCCCACCTTCGTCACCGAGCCGGTACCCAGTGCCATGTCGTAATGGCTGATGTTTGTGACGGGGATATCCTCGCCATTGTAGGTGTAATGCACGAAATCGCTGGTGGTAAAGGAATGGAACGGGTGATAGGTGGGCTTTCCGTCACGCCAGTCCTGCAGATAGAACAGACGCAGCTCACCGGAATCCTCATCACCGACCATGGGCATCACATCTCCGACCCAGCCCACCGGAGGCTTGGCAAAGATGGTATACTGCGCGTTACGGATATCCCAGGTACGCTCATTGGTCAGAAGCATATCCGGCTCCTTCTTCAATTCAGATGCGCCAGCAATACAGCACTGGAGCATCATCAGCAGTGCAGCACAGAAGGCAATGATTCTTTTCTTCATGAACATGGCACATCCTCCTGAATTTACATTCTTTTCGTATGCCAGCCGGCCCGAATTGCTCCGAGCCGGCTGGCGGTTTTTTGGAATTAGTTGCTCATGGTGCTTTCGAAGCCGGACTTCACCTGCTCCTCAGCGATGGTCAGGAAGTTCACAACGGGCTCGTTGGAGCGCAGGCCGGTGAACACGGTGTGGTTGTTGTCCCAGTACTTGTCGATGCCGATCGGCACGAACACGCTGCGGGCAGCCAGCTCGTTCATCTCAGCAACAGCCTCCGCGCCGTACAGGGCGGTGTTGTTCTTGTTGGCGAACTCAGCTTCCATCTCGCAGGACATCTTGATGAAGTTGGCAGCCGCGGTGGGGTTGGCGGAGGTGATGCCGATGCCCCAGCCGGTCAGAGCGCACATGCCGGTGTTGACGTCCATCTTGGGGCCGCGGGGCATGGGAACCCAGTCAACCTCGAAGTCGAAGTCGCCGTTCAGGGCCTTGCTCATGTAAGCGAAGCCGTATTCCAAGGTCATGCCCAGCTTGCCGTTTTTGAAGCCAGCCACGAAGTCATCGCCAGAAGCGGAAACGTACATGTACTTGTCCACGGTGTAGGCGTTCTGCAGGAAGGTCATGGTCTCGATGCCAGCCTCGGTCAGGTAGCCGGTGGAGATGGTGCCGTCCGCATTGTAGATCAGGTTGGAGGTGCCGTTGGAAGCCAGGAAGTGCACATAGTCAGTATCCCAGAAACCAAAGCCGAACACGTCGTTCTCGCCGTTGTTGTCGGAGTCAAAGGTCAGGGCCATGGCAGCCTTGCGGAAGGCTTCCCAATCCCACTCGCCGGCCTCGTACAGGTCGCGGGGCAGGTCGATGCCGTTGCTCTCGAACAGATCAACGTTGTAGTAGAGGACAACGGGAGTCGCCACAGCGCCCACAGCGTAGGGCTTGCCGCCGAAGGTGAAGGCGTTGGTGGCGCTGGCGGTGAAGACAGGATCGTTCACGTCAACGTAATCGGAGATGGGCAGCAGCATGTTGCGGGCGGGATAGACCGGGAAGGACTGGTCGTTCGCCTGCACCAGGTCGACGGACTCGCCGTTGTTGACCATGCTCACAGCGGTGGACAGCATGTCGCCCCAGGCAACCGCACGGACGTCAACCTTCACGCCGTACTTCTCTTCGAAGGCGGGCACAACGCTCCAAACAGCGTCAAAGGCGGTGTCGGGGTTGGTAGCCAGATTATTCTCGTAGACTTCCTTGGTGGTGTGCCAGATGATGGTGATGGTCTCCTCCGCCATCGCAGCGGGAACCAGTGCGGCCATCATGATCAAGGCCAGGAACAGGGACAGGAACTTCTTCATGGGGATACCTCCTTTTTTATTCTTTAAGGCTTTCCGCCCTAAATTCACAGGAACACGGGATTACTTGATGCCGATATGCTCAATGCTGTCCGCCAGAAAGCGCTGGGTGAAGATGAACATGATCAGCATGGGCGCAGCCGTCAGCAGACAGCCGGCCATGACACGGGTGGCGACCTTCTCGGGGTTGGAGCCGATCTGCGTGCCCGCCAGGGAGGACAAGCTCGCCAGGTCGCGGCGGATGGCGGACAGCGCCACCATGATCGACCGGTCCGTGGAACCCAGGAACTGCTTGGACAGGTAGTACTCGCCCCAGTTCCATACGAAGGAGAAGAGGAACACCGTGATGATGGCGTTCTTAATGTTGGGCAGCATGATGCTGAAGAAGGTGCGGTAGGGGCCTGCGCCGTCGATGTAGGCGGCATCCTCCAGTGCCACAGGCAGATTGATGAAAAATTGCCGGTAGATGAAGATGTACAGACCGCTGCGCACGCCCATCGCCAGTGCTGCGGGGATAATCAGCGGCCAGAGCGTACCGATCAGGTTCACAAAGCCCTGCTCGTTGAACAGCCCGACAATACCGCCGAAATCCGCATAGCGCCAGCGCATGTACAAGGGCAGCACCAGCGTCTGCGTAGGCACGACCATGGTGAAGATCACCAGGACGAACAGCGCCTTCTTGCCCCAGAAGTCAAAGCGGGCAAAGCCGTAGCCCGCAATCGCGCAGGAGAACACATCCAGCACACCGCATACGATGCACAACGTCAGACTGACCCGGAAGGCGTTCCAGAAGTTCATAGACTTGATTGCATCGGCGAAATTATCCAGTGTAAAATGCTTTGCCACCCAGATGATGGAAGGATCGTTCATGTCCGAAGGCTCACGGATGGACATGGAGATCATGTATAAAACCGGGTAGAGCAGCTGATACGCCAGACAGAGGCAGACCACGTAGAACACGATCCTGCCCAGCAGCTTGCCGGTACGCTGCATGCGCACCTTGGCGTCCAGCTTCTTTTGACCAGCCTTCATGTCATTTCCTCCTTTTCCTCATTCCTGGTAAATCACGAACCGGCTGATGAACAGCGCCACCACGCCCAGTACCGCCATGATGACCAGAAAGTACACCACGGACATCGCGCTGGCATAGCCGAACTTGACCAGTTCAAACATGGTGGAATACATTCGCTGAATGATCGCATTGCTGTAATCATTCATCATGTCCACCACCGAGTAGATGGTGTTCAGCAATATCATCGGGGTCAGCATGGGCAGCGTGACCTTCCAGAACTGGGCGAAGGAACCCGCGCCCTCCAGGGAGGAGGCCTCGTAGAGGTAGTCGGGCACGCTGTGCAGGCCGGCCAGGAACAGCATGATCTGAACGCCGGAGCGCCAGGTCAGGTCAAACACCCGGTTGATGATATCGTTGACGAAATTGATGATGCCCTGGCCCAGACCCATGGCCGCCATGACTTCTGCGATGCTGCCTGCATTGAAGAGGTAGGTATTCGCCGAGCCTCCGCGCACGCCGGAGGAGAACACGTCCTCCTTCAGAATCTGCATCAGCACGCCGGAGCCAATGATGACCGGCATGAAGGCCACCGCACGCATGAAGGTACGGCCTGGGAACTTGTCCTTGATCAGCACCGCGAAGAAGAGGCTGTACACCAGGATCAGCGGCACCTGCACCAGCTCGCCCAGAGAAGTGACCAAGGCGGGCAGGAAGTCAGCGTCCTTGAAGAAGAGGTTTTCAAAATTCAGCCAGCCCACATCGGTGGCAGTGAAACCCGTGGGGCTTGCCTGCAGGGACTGGAATGCGTAGCCGAAGGTCTGGATCAGGGGCAGGATGAAGAACAGCGTACAGCCGATCAGCCAGGGAAGGATGAAGGAAAAGCCATACCACTTTCTCTTGGTCTCATAGCCCATGCGCTTCATTCGCTCACCTCCTTGATCGCGTAGCCCAGTGCCGGAACCGTGACGCCCAGATGCTCTGCATCCTCGCTGCCGTAGTTCACCAGCACCATATCACCGTTGGCATAGGTTGTGACGGAAAGGGTTGCCGTCACCTGCTCATGCCCGGTCATCTGCATGCCTGCATAGACGCCCAGCGGCGCCATCCAGGCCGCGGTATTCTTGATTTCCTCGCGCCATGCATCCAGCGACGCAGCATGCCAGGAGGCATAATCCGTACCGGAGAGCAGTGCCGTATCCCCGGCGATCACCCGCCAGGAGGGATACATGCCATATTCGATGGCCCGCAGCAGTGCCTTACGGACATTGCCATCCTCATTCACTGGCTCGGTATAGAGGGCCATGGCACCGTGGGTCACCATCTGGTAGAAGGGGATCTCCATGTCCGTCACCTCAAAGCGGCTGGAAGCACAGGGCGTCGCATCCACCTGCTCAATGTAGGGGAAAGCGTAGGCAGAGGCTGTCTTTGCAGACAGGGTCTGAATCTTGCCGGACAGGGTTTCCAGCGCCTGCTGCCAGTACATACCGGCGGATGTGCGGGAAATGCCCGTCTTGCCAAAGCTGGAGTAGACCGTGTTGCCCAGCATGCTCAGAGAAACACCGTCCACCTGGCCGGAGAGGTTCTCCGCCAGCTTGCGGGCCGCCTCAGGCACCTTGTCAGGGCTGAGCAGGTACCAAGGCTTGCCTTCGGGATCCTGATAGCCGGTGCTCTGGAGGAACTCCGGCACCTGCTTGGCGGTGCTGTTGACGCTGTCCGTCGCCGCGAAGAGGGACCAGTAGCCATTGCCGTCCTCGTAGATGTCAATCAGGTCGACAGCAAGGACCATTTCCGCACCGGTTTCCTTCACCGCCTGACGGAGACCATCGAAGGCCTTCTTTCCGCCCAGACGATTGTCCAGATCAAGACCAGTGACCATCTTGCCGCGTACACTCTGCTTGGACCAGCCCGTATAGCGCAGCGTCAGATCATTCAAGCCCTCGGCAGCAAAGTCACGGAGCGTCTGTGCAGCCTGCTCATAGCTGGTCAGCACTCGGACGCTCTCATAGGGCACGCCCAGGAAGGTATCAATGGAAGGAATCGATGCAACCATTTCCAGCTGCTGCGTAGCCGCATCCGCAATGGATTCCTTCAGCCCCAGCTGAGCACGGTAGGCCGCAGCCACATCCGCGTAGGTGGCGTTCTCCGCCGCCAGGGGATAGTAGCGCACGGTGAAGTTGCCCATGTCGCGGAAGGTGTTGGTGGGCAGCATCACGTCCGTACTGTGCTCGGAGCCGGGCATGATGGTGTTGGCTTCCATGTGGATGTACTGGACCGCAAAGTAGGCATTGCTGTAGCCGGTCAGCTGGCCGTTCACCATCGCGTTGAGCTGCGCCTGATAGTCGCCGTTTTCCACGACTGCCATCAGGGCACGGCCATTGCGGACGATGCCGAAGAGCGGCATATTCACATCGTAGGTAGTGGTGGCGGCCTTGCGGATGGTCAGCGCATCGTCACGGCCGTAGACGTCCTGCTGGTAGATCGCAGCGCCGGTGCGGCCGTTGTTGAAGTGGATCAGCGCACCGCTGCCGTCGGGGATGATCAGGTAGCCCTCGTCATCGCTGCCCGCAGCGCCCATGAAGGGCAGAAGCGCCACATTCATGACGGACTGCTTCTTTTCCGGGTCGGTATCGGGATCCTCCCAGACCTCCTCCTCAATCCCTTCAGAGATGATGGAAGCAGCCAGGCAATCCTCCTCCAGCACGTACTGCACCGGGATCACGAAGCCCTGCTTGGGGAAGTAGTAACGGATCGCCACGCCGTTTTCGATCAACTCCCAGGTGAAGTCACCCTTTTTGATCGCGCCGGTATAGCTGTTGACCTGGTCGGTCACATAGGAGGTGTTGTGATACTGCACGATCAGGTCGCTCTGGCGGTTGATTTTGTTCACGCCGGTAGCACGCTTGTCCTGTGCAATATCGTCGGGGGTGGAGCGCCATTCCTCCTGGGTCAGCTTGTCCTTAAGGATGATCTGGCTTTCCACCGTGTCGTAGTGCAGCTCCAGGCGGTCATTTTCAGCCACCAGGATCACTTCAGCGCATGCCATGACGGGCAGGAGGCACAGCAGAAGAAGAATCAGGAACTTTTTCATCATCAACGCGCCTCCTTTACATGCGGAACACGAGCTCAACATAGAGCGTGTAACCAAATGTGCGCAGCTGCATCAGCAACGTGTAGAACAGAACCAGGACAAACAGGATTACCGCCATGGCCGCTACCGTCAGCGCCAGGAAGCCCAGAGCCCTTGCAAAGGGTAGCTCATGAATCACCATCGTGCCGATGAGGAGCAGCATCGCACTCCAGGCCAGACCGATCAGGATGATGTACTCGGCGTACATTTCGTCCATGATTATGAAATTGCTTAGCCAGGTGCCCACCAGCAGACCCACGGTGTAGGGCGCCAGCGAATAGCAGGCGGTAACGATGATATCCTTGAAGCGGCCGCTGCCATTGGTCAGAATGGCCATGGACCACTGTGCCACGATGAACAGCGCTACCACGCCCAGGGACTTGGCCAGCAGTAGCCAAAGGTTGATATCCGCAATGTTGTTCTGGTTGAACAGATAGCCCGTGCCGACAAACTGGTAGATCGTCGCAATGACATACAGCACCAGGATGATCACCGAGGGCCACAGGGCTACGGAGCCGCCAAAGCGGATCTGGTTGAAGCCGTCAAAGGGATGGAAGAGCACCTTGGGGAACACGGTGTTCCGGGACAGATGCACCTTATCCAGCAGCCTGCCGCCGAAATCGGCGATCATCCCCTTCTTCCAGCCGAGCTTGCGCAGCAGCAAGCCCAGGAGCTTGAAGAGGATCACCGCGACGACCACCGCGCACACCACCCAGGGGGCGTTGTCACGGATGACGTTCAGGCGGACGATGCGGTATGCCTGGGAATACTCCTCGCGGCTGTCGCCGAGTTTGAAGTACTCCATGGCTTCATCATAGCGGTTTTCTTTCAGCAGTGCGCGGCCCACGCCGGCGTAAGCCTGGGTGGCATTGGTGTTGCGGCGCAGCACCTCCAGCCACACATCACGGGAGGCAGCGTATTCACCAGCATTGTACTGTTGCACAGCCTCGTGCACCAGGGCTGCGTACTCGCTGGGCTCAAAGACGGTCACACTGCTCTTGCCGGTGTCCAGCACCAGCACATCGCCGTTCAGCAGCGCGATGGCGGAAGGCTGCTTGAAGGTGCCCTCCTGGTTGCCCAATGCGCCGAAGACGGAAATCAGGTTGCCGTTGCGGTCGCGCTCAAAGATGCGGCCGTAGGCACGGTCCACCGCGTAGATGAACTCGCAGTCCTCTGTGGTAACCACGTCCACAAAGGTGGGCAGCAGTGTCACCATGGTGGAAACGTTTTTCACAGAGGCCAGCTCTTCGTCACCAAAGTTGACTTCCTTGCCGCCCCGTGCGAAGTAGGTGTTGTTGCCCAGGGGATTCAAGCGTTTGATCTGATTGACGGGTGTTTCCGTACCGACAGTGGACGCGTACACGAAACCGTCAGGCGCGCAGTGGAGGTTGGAATACTCCACCGGCAGAATGCTGGTCATGTTGGCACGCTGCTCGTCGGTCATGATGGACTTCCAGTAATACTGGAAGATGACCTCCGCCGTCACAGCCACCTTGTTGCTGCCGTAGTAGCCCATGAACTCGCCCTGTGGGGAGAACTGAAGCAGGCCGGAGAAGCAGCCGGTGCTGAGGATGTAGATGCGGCCGGCGTTGTCCGCGCCGATCTTGGCGGGCACGAACTTGAAGTCGCTGCCCAGCAGGGCATGCTCCAGGTTCTCGATCACCAGCGTGGTTTCCAGGGTCTGCAGGTCTGCGATCACGGCCTGGGCGGCGCTGGACATGGCCACATAGAGCTTGCCGTCCGCATCCACATGCAAACCGGTGGGGCCGGTGACTGCCATGGGCTGACCATTCCGCTGGAATTCGGTGATCGTCCGCAGGAGATTGAAGGACGCATCGTATTCCAGGATACGGTTGTTGCCGGTATCCGCCACCAGGATGCGGCCGTCCGCCGTGGTGATCAGATCCTGAGCTTCCTTCCAGGCGCCGGAGGATGTCATTGCACCGTAGACGGTCTTTTCCACCGTATAGCCCACAGGCGCAGATACGGAGCGATCCCATTCATCATAGGAATAGGACGCATAGGGAACATCCGCCAGCGCCGCAGCTGCAAAGCTGACCAGCAGCAGGGAGAGAATGACGACCTTTATCAGTTTTCGCATTTTCTCGCCTCCTCCGGTTAACCCTTGATGCCGGCACTGGTCATGGTTTCGATTACCTTGCTCTGCAGGGACACAAAAATCACAATGGGGGGGATCATCATGATCACCGACGCCGCCATGGACGGGCCGTAGCGCGCGTAGGCATTGGCCGCAGTGATCTGGGACATCGCCTGGGTCAGGGACTTGAACTCCTCGTTGTACACGACATCGGAGGGCAGGCCGTTCCACAGGTTGATGAACTGGAAGATGATGACCGTGATGACCGCCGGCTTGATGCTGGGGAACACGATGCTGAAGAACACCCGATGCTCGTTGGCACCGTCGATCTTCGCAGCCTCCAGCATGCTGTCGGGCAGCTGGGAGATAAACTGGCGCATCAGGAACAGACCCAGGGACACGCCGATGGTGGGCAGCAGGTATGCCAGATAGGTGTTAAGGATGTCCAGCTTGGCGATGATGACGAAGGAGGGCACGAAGGTCACCTGGTTGACGAAGAGCAGACCCAGCATAATCACGCCGAAAATCAGGTTCCGGCCGGGAAAGTTATGCTTGGCCAGCGGGTAGGCAGCCATGCCGGCTACCAGCACATGCAATCCCGTACCCAGCACCGCGATGAACAGCGTGTTGAACAGATAACGGGACAGCGGCACCCACATGTTCGCCAGGATGCGGAACATCTCGCCGTAGTTGTCCATCACCGGACGGCTCACATAGAGCGTGGGCGGGAAACGGAAGATCTCCTCAATGGGCTTCAGGGACTGAATGACCGTGTAATACAGCGGGAACGCCATGAAGGCCGCCAGCAGGAAGATGAGCAGGAACAGCAGAACACTGCCCGTCTTGGAGCGGCGCTTCTTCATGCCAACCCGCCCCTTGCGGTGAAAGAACCCGCGCTTGGCTACTTGTTTCATCTTGACTCCTTTCCGGCGCATCATGTGCCAACCTTGCTCAGCATCTTGGTCACCAGCGCGCGCACGCCCTGCATCAGCAGCACCAGCACGACACTCATGGCGCAGGCATAGCCGAATTCATAGCGGATGCTGCCGTAGTCCATGATGTGGGTGACGATGGTTTCGCCTGCGTAGTTGGTGGAGGGAAGACCCGCCAGCTGTACGGAGACGTCCGCCACAGTGAACGCGGAGATGATCTGCATGATCGCACCGAAGAGCAACTGGGGCACCATTGCCGGGAGGGTGATGTACCACAGTTCCTGGAAGCGGTTCTTGATACCGTCCATCATACCGGCTTCGTAGAGGGAGACGTCCACCGTCTGCATACCGGCGATGAAGGACAGGAAGCTGATGCCCATGCTCATCCACAGCTGCACAATGATCAGCACCGGCAGGATGGTGGTTTCCTCGGTCAGCCAGGCCATGGGCTCGTAGATGATGCCCACAGACATGAGGATGTTGTTCAGCAGGCCGTACTGGTCGCCGCTGAGAAGCAGGCGCCACACCGCCCAGGCTGCGCCGCCCACCACCGTGGGGATGTAGAACAGCGCCGTCAGGAAGGCACGGGCAGCGGGCTTCAGGTCATTGATGACCCAGGCAATGAAGAAACACAGCATGTAGCTGACCGGGCCGATGACGACCGCGATTTTCAGCGTGTTGCTCACCGCCGTCAGGAAGACATTGTCCTCCAGGAACATGCGGATGTAGTTGGCCATGAACACGAAGCGCGGAGGCTGGAGCATGTTGTACTCCGTGAAGGAGAGCACGAATGCCACCACCACGGGCGCCAGGGTGAACACGGTGAAGAACAGAAGATAGGGCAGCATCAGCAGATAGCTCTCACGGTGGCGCTTGATCCGCTGAAGCACTGTGCCGTGCTTGACCGTTTGCGATTTCATCATTCTCAGGCGCCTCCTTTACTCCAGACCCATTTCTTCGCGTTTGCGCAGGATCTCTTCATTGGTGGAGCTTGTCCAGTAGAACAGGCTCTCGCGGGGATCCTCATTGGAGAGCACCACCGCGCGGAATGCATTGTCCAGGTTGCGGGACACATAGTAGCCGCCCGGGATCTCCGGCAGCTCGTAGACCCACTTCCACTGCTCCTCCAGCATGCGCTGATCGTGGATGGACCAGTTGGACACGCTGAAGGCTTCCTTGTTGGCCGTGGTGTGACGGCCCAGCACACCCAGATCCGCCTCGATGTCGCGGGCGTAGAGTGCCTGGGTTTCCGCGCTGACCCACCATTTGAGGAACTGCCAGCAAGCCTCAGGGTTCTCACAGTCCGCCAGCATGACCGCCGCGGAGCCGTTGGCCGCACTGGTGTGATTCACGGTGCCGTCCTCCTGTTCGGTGCCAGGCAGCAGATGCATGCTCCACTTGCCGGCGATCTCAGGAGCCGTACCCTCCAGGCGGGTGTACATGCCGTAGGAGGTGATGATCACCGGCATCTCGCCCGTGCGGAAGCGGGTGAAGTCATCCTTGTACAGCTCGTAATCGTACTGGGTGTAGAAATCCGTCCACATGCGGAATGCCGCGTTGGCCACCGGCTCATGCAGGAGCGTGGAACGATGATCCTCGGTATAGATGCTTCCGCCCCGCTGCAGCAGCAGAGAGGGGAAAATGTTGGTCAGACCCACACCGTTGCTCAGCACGGTGGTGCCGTCCAGCTGGGCGTAGGGCAGGCCAATGCCCAGGTTGTTGCTCTGCAGGATGGGAGCGATGTTCATCAGCTCAGTCCAGGTGTTGGGGACCTCCAGCTGCAGGTCTTCCAGCACGTCGTCGCGCACGAACATCACCAGGAAGTCCTGACCCTCCGCCAGGCCGTACACACCCTCACCGAAGGTGTAGGGAATCTGTGCGCCGTCCCGCAGGGCGGACACAGTGTCGGCATACCCCTCCAGGCCGCTCAGGTCAGCCAGCGCACCGCGGAAGGCCAGGTTCATCACCTCGCCGCGGCCGGTGAATAGATTGACGTCCGGACCCTGACCGGCGATGGTCGCCTTCAGCAGCGCGCCGGATACCAGCTGCAGGTTGACGGGAATGCCGGTCTTGGTCGTGAAGCCCTCCTCGATCAGGCGGTTGATGACCGTCGCCTGGTCACGGCCGGTGGACAGCCACACCGTGATGGGCTCCTGACGGACATTTTCCTCGCCGCCGCCAAAGGCATTGTAATCCTGGGTGAAGGAGCCCAGGAAGGCGCTCACCTCACGCTTGACGGAATCAAAGAGGTTGTCATTCTTTGCCTTGTAGCTGCCGGAGGCATCGCTGAGGATGAAGTAGTCAATCTCCAGCGGCTGCTCGCGGACAGACAGCGTCCACTCCGCAAAGGCAGATATATTGGAAGAGAAAGTTGTCAGACGCTTCTGAATGGTGTAGGGTTCCTTGGCGAATTCCCGCATTTGGTAGGACAGCACCTGAATGGTCTGACCCGCTGTGCTGTGGGAGCCCAGGAGAGCATCCATGTCATCCTGATAGCCGTCCAGCGTGTCTGCCAGGCCGGTCAGGCGCTCCGTCAGGTTGGGGATGACCTTCTCCAGATAGTAATCACGGTAGAAGTCCGGCTCCGTACCGGTGATCATGATGATCTGGCGATACAGCTCATTCAGGTCGTAGACCGTATCCTGCATTTCCTCCAGCAGGGGCGCCATATCGCCCAGGGTTGCCTGCATGCGCAGGGTGTGCTTACCTTCGGTCAGGTAGAACAGGTAGGGATTCTTCTCATCCTCGCCAAAGGTCATGTAATCCCAATCGGCGTGGTAGGAGAACTTCACCGCATCCAGCTCAGCAAAGGGCACCTTTCCGTCGATCATCACCCGGCGGGTCACATAGTAGCCCTTCACCTGATTCTGATGATAGCGCAGGCCGATCTGGTACAGGCCGTCCGCGGGAACCTCCAGCTCCCACTCGACCCATTCGCCCACCTGCTTCCAGCCACTGCCGCCGATGGTGTTCAGCCGCATCTGGGTGGGGTGGTAGGGCTGGGTATAGGAGGAGGTGCGATCATAGGTGGGATAAATCGCAGAAGCAGACTTGCACAGCGTGTTCTCCGCCTGCAGCAGTACCTGCATGGGCTCCGTCTTCACACCGGCGTGGGCCGTGCTGTATTCCTGATAGGTCGGCAGCGTTTCCTTGCCCAGAAGGCACACATAGTCAATCACCAGCGCGTCCCGCAGATTGGTCAGCGTGATGGTGTGTTCGCCCTCATTCAGGAAGACCGACGCCTCACCGGAGGCGTCATTGCTGTCCGCCAGCAGCGCCTCAGTCCAGACAAAGCGTTCCATCTGCTTGGGACGCAGGTCGTTGCCCGTGCTGGTGCGCTCAGGCGCGCCTTCGTCCACCCACACGCGGTTCAGGGACGTGACAGTCTTGCCATCGCCATAGGGCTTGCCGTTCACCGCCAGGGTGAACTCCATGTCAATGCCCTTGCCTTCCAGCGTATGATAGCCCATCTGCAGGCGGTAATCACCTGCTGCAGGCGCGTTCAGCTTCAGGGAAAGCTGCCCGTCCGTATCGAGGCGCACGACTTTCTCACGGCCTTCATAAGCCGGCAGCACCTCGCAGCCGCTGCTGTCCGCCATGATATCTGCGGCACGCAAAGCATCTTCCGCTGCGGTGCGTGGCAGATCTTCAATCTCACGGACAGTCCATGCCACTTCACGGACACCGTTGTTTCCCAAACAAACAAGTACGGCAAATAGCAGCGCAATCGCTATCAGGACTGCGGCTATTTTGCGGATGTGTTTCATGGGGACACCTCCGAAACGTTGTAACTACGTATATTGTAAGCTTTACAGAAGCTTTTGTCAACATAATATAGTGTGCGTTTGCACCTTTTTCAAAGTATTTTTCAATATTTTTATTAATTTGGTTTAATTATTTTCATTTACAACATTCTATTCATGATTGCATACTTTCTTGGATGTGCATTTGCACCTTTTTGTGTTTATTTTTTCTGTTTATACAGATTGACATTTGCGCACATCGTCTGCTATCATATAACCAATTCAACGCTGCTACGTTCAAGGAGGAACCTATGTATCACCTGCATCACCGGACGACCTTTGGTTTTTCCGCCGAGAATCCCACCGGCGCACGCAACGGCGGCACTCCCGGCAAGGATTGCGAGAAACTCCGCCCCTGCATCAGCATCAAGTCCGGCGAAACCATCACCCTGTGCGATGTGGACGGCCCCGGTATGATCACCCACATGTGGTTCACCGGCTACATCGGCCATGGCTTTATCCTGCGCATCTACTGGGACGGCATGGAAGCGCCCTCCGTGGAGGCGCCGCTGTCCGCCTTCTTTGGCTGTGCATACGATGAAAACATGGAGGACATGGATGGCCGCTATCCCGTCCTGAACTCCGCGCTGCTGCTGGTTGCGCCCGGACGCGGCTTCAACAGCTACTTCGAGATGCCCTTCCGTTCCCACTGCCGCATCACCATGGAAAACCGCTGTGATCATCCCTGCGATTTGTTCTACATGATCTCCGGCTGGAAGGGCGCGCTGCCGGAGGACATCGGCTATTTCCATGCAGCTTACCGGCAGGAGCACCCAGTACAGAAGGGCCGTTCCTATGTCGTGCTGGACGGTGTAGAAGGCCGCGGCCGCTTCCTGGGCATGACCCTGGCAGTGGGCGTCAACGGCCACAACACCTGCTGGGTAGAGGGCGAGGCGAAGATGTACATCGATGGCGAAAGCCGCCCCTCCATGAACTACACCGGCACGGAGGATTATTTCTGCGGCTCCTACGGCTTCGGCAACGACATCGCCATCAAGCAATATCAGGCCTACAGTGCACCCTACGCCGGACTGTATGCCATTCTTGGCGATCCGCGGGCACAATACAACGCGCAGAAGCGTTTCATGCTCTACCGTTTCCATGTGAAGGATGAAATCTGGTTTAACCAAAGCTTCCGCATGGCGATGGACAATCTTGGTTGGGCAGGGCCTCGCTATGATGATTACACCTCCACCGCCTACTGGTATCTGGATCACCCTGCCAGCGTGCCCTTCGAGCTACCCGCACATGATGAAATGACGATGAAGTAAATCCCATTTGGGCCACATAGGTCAATGGATGCGAGGTAGAGTGTGCCATGCGCCGTCCAGTACGGTAGCTGCTGTTTGTTGCGATCATTTCCCTTCAGCCCAGGAATAAAGAAAGCCATTCTCGTTTGGTTCAGATTCTTTGACCACTTTGAATGCTTTCCCTTTACGAAAAAAGTTGTCCCCAACCACTATCATTACAGTATGCACAGCTTCGGCTGTGCTCAGATCATCAACAAACCTCCAGCCACGCAGGTTGGAGGTTTGTTGATGATCTGAAGCCTCCTGTGTTTTACAGGAAGCCTGCTTTTATTTTGACACTGGATAAATATACCCTTGACAAATTTCTTCCCCCAGGGAATTGGTTGCTCAATGCTCCCATCTGAATATCATACTAAATACTAATTGTAACATAATTAACACGAAAATAAACTTATGTTTTGATATGCTTCGAAAAGTTTCAATTACCACGACTCAGCACACCTTTTTTTCTTGCATGAAGTAATCCAGCAAGCATAAGAAGATAGAGAATTACTAGAAGAACCAGGGTATGTTGAAGCTGCAACCCACCCCGACATTTCGGTCCAATACAATCCCGACGTTGCAGTCAGATATGCGTTGAATCATTCGACCGGCGGTGGCAAAAGCGGCGCTGATCCTAAGCGCAACACCGTCTTCGGAAATGCTACAACCAATGACTGTGCCAACTTTGTAAGCCAATGCCTGTGCGCAGGTGGGTTGCCTATGTTCAATGGCTGGTCTTACCCTCTGACGAATATTCCAGCCGGCTGGAATAGCAACAGCAAATGGAAGCTTACTTACAGTAGTTGCCAAAAGCTGCTTGGTAAAGACCGCATCTACGAAATTGGTGATCCTACCAAGACGCAGCGAGGTGATATTATCTATACCTTCGACAGCAGTCAGGCTGAAGGAAAGCAATACACCCATGTCACAATTGCAACCAGCAATTATTCCAGTGCCATTGGCGGCTGCTATATTTGTGGTCACTCTGTAAACCAGAACGGCGACTATGGCGATACGAAGAAGCTCGTGGCTGGAAAGGTGAAAATCTATCGTGTGCGTACTTCGGTTATTGTTGGAGGCACCGAGCGTAGAGTATCTATTCCCGTGTCCGGCAATGAAGCAACGGTAATTAAGGCAATACCGCACAATTCGTTGGCAGCGTAGGCGATGCCTTTTCCGCCATCTGCTGCTTGCAGATTTTTCGATTTACCTCCAGTAAACCTTCAAAATCTGCCATTGCATCTGACGAAAAATTCATTCGCCTCCGCACCAACTCATTTGTGCGGTATTGCCTTAAACGTCTGCTGGATGAGCAGCGGTGTGGTCTGCCGGATGAAAGCGCCGTTCCACAGGATGAAGCTTATGCGCTGGCTGTTCAACACGCCGAGAACGACCCGCAGATGTCCCGGCAGGAAACATGGTGGAAAATTCAGACCTTTTATCTGGTCAATGACCCGGAAAAGCCGGTATGGCTGTTCCGCTTTTTTAGCCGAATGAACGAATTTTATGATGTGACGGTCGATGCACACAGCCGAGAAATCTTGATGCAAAAAGGGGAGATATGATCTAATGAAAAAGGCAAAAGCGTTCTTTCTGGCAGCCTGTTGATGATCGCACCGTGCTTCGCCAAGGCCGGCGAGCTGAGCAATGAGGAAATCCTCTTTTTCAAAGAACGTACCGCTGAATGGGAGGCCGAATTTGGCCAGTCGGAAACGTGGAATTATCTGACGATTGGTATGTTTTGCAGGATCTATCGGAACTATCCCGATGCAGAGTGGGAAGTGATAACCGCCATTCTGCCTACCCTTCCCGATATACGGCTTCATACTTCCTGCGCAGATGCAGTCGCTATCGCAAAAGAATTTTTGATTGGTTACGACGCCAGAATCACAGAACACTATTTAGCAGCGCTGGCGATGGGAACAAGGTTCCTGAATCTAAGCACTTATACGGACTCGACCTCCACTGCATACTGCGACCGTATGTGGATCGTCAAATTTTATGAGCGAATGAGTTCAGGCGAATACCTGATGAGGTGCGACTGCTACGTGGACGCAGAAACAGGAAAAGTCTTTATGATCGATCTGAATCTGAACGGGAAAAATTTGCAGGATTTCGATGACTATCAGGTTATAGAAATCGAATGATGCAAAAAGGAGGGAGACAGCGATGCGTTTTAGAAACTCGACCCAAAAAAGAAAAAATAGGAAAAGAACTCTCTGTCTGCTCTCAGTCCTGTTTATTTTGTTTCAGACGGGCGCAGCTGCAAAAGCAGTGTCCCAAACCCCTCAAGACAGCACGACCTTCCATGGAGATGATCTGGGCGAAAACGAGTTGAGGGTCTCCGGCGGCACATCGGAAGAAAATCCATATGCGTTCGTTCTATGCCAAAAGCTGAACGTTTACACCCAAAAGGATACGGATTCGGAAGTGGCGGGCGTCCTTGAATACGGCAGTGACCATGAAGTCCTTGAGGAAAACGAAAAAATGGTTTTCATCCGCTTCTATCAGATCGTCAACGGGACTCCTTTCGAGCGCTATGGATGGGTCTCCAAGGAATATGTCGTCCTTGACCCGCCTTATTACATTGCCAATCACCCCTCCCCAGTTTTGGCGACCCCGCAGGACGATGCGAAAATTCTGTGCTGGCTGAATACCTATGACGCGCTCCGGGTCATAGGGGAGGCAGAGGACTTCTATATCGTGTCGCTCCATGGGGCCGCCGGGTTCATGAAAAAAGAATAAAAACGCGGCGGAATGACAGAACGCTTCGTGACACAAAAGAAAGGGGTTATTTTATCATGAAAAAGTTGATTTGCTTGATAGCTATTTTGCTTCTTCTCACGGCTCCTTCCTGCGCCGCCTATACGAGAAGCGCCTATCAGCAGTTCTGGGAGCCGGGCACTTATTCCGTTACCCTTACGGACGAAGAAAAGCAGCGCTATGCCGAGGTGTGGGAGAAGACGCTCGCCCGGTCGGAAGGAACGCTGATTAGAGAAGCCTTTGAAAGAGATTCGCTGGAAGAAAATCTGGAACTCTATTTGGAAATGATAGAGAATGGTCCGCTGCCCCTGATGCATTTGGACGACCTTGGCGATTATGTCTATTCCTGCGGTCTGCCGGACGATTTGGCGATAGTGCAAACGGACGCGCTTCTGATCGCCTATAAGGTCCTTCAGGAGCAGTATCAATTAACGGATGAAGAACTGACCCAATTTCTGCCTTTTTATAGCTATTTGACGTCCGACCCGGAGAATCAGGCATGGGACATTGCTTTTTCCAGTTACGACCCGTCTCTGGAGCTGAGTTTCGTCGTCAGCCTGTATGCCTATGACGGAAGCGTCAGGGGCCTGACCAAAAACACAGAATCTCATGGATAAGATCAGGAGAATGCGTATGAAAAAGGTTCTTAGCCTCCTTGCTTGCCTTCTGATACTCGGCTCGTTTGCCGTTGCCCGTGCAGATGGATCTCTTTTTCTGCCGGAAGGCTATCGGGAGGACTGGGTCATCGATCAGAAAACGAACTGGATCGACCCCGAGCTTTACTTTGCCACCATTTCCAATCCAACGACCAAAAAACTGCGCCTGATCGCGGGCATACGGCAGGCGAACGGTGAGATTCGCATCACGGCGGAGACAAAATCGTTTTATCTTTCGGACGGTACACCGGTTACGGCGCTGCCGGAGGAACAGTGGCTGGTAGACGATGGAGCGACCGGAGATGTCTGGCTGACGGTTCACAAAGAAAAAGGGTATTATTTCTGCGTTTGCTTTGTAACAGCAGATCGGCAGGAATGGCGGCTGAACGCCATGTGGTATGAAGATGAGCAAAGCTCCAATGCCGATGGCGACGGCCCTTTGTATTATTATATGCAATACAATAGAGAAACTAGTGGAAAAGCCGAGACATCGCCGCTTGTCGACCCGATCGTGTGCTGGGACCTTGACGAATCCAAGACGCTTTTGGATGGGTTTGATTTTCTGGAGTTGCATAAAGCAAATCTGGAAGCGCTGCACTATTTGGAAGCCTATCGAAAACAGGAGCGGAGAACACTAGAACGCCTGGATGGGCAGTATATTATTGAGCACAGTATTGATTATTAAAAAGAGAAGAGGGAGGACAGTACAAAATTGAATTGGGGTAGGAATGGGGTAGCACGAGGAAAAAAGAAAATCCCCGAATCCTTATGCAATGAGGATTCGGGGATGCCATCACTGGCGGAGAGTTAGGGATTTGAACCCTAGGTGGGGTATTAGCCCACACACGATTTCCAGTCGTGCGCCAAAGATTCGCGCAATCCCTTGCGCCGCAAGCATCTTGACAGCTTCACACCTTCAACGCCCGCGCCACGGAATCCATGGCCGAAGTAAACGCTGCTGAATGCAGATGCGCCGCATAAAGATCGGCTGTCATTTTGTAGCTGCTATGGCCCAAAATGCCCTGCAATAGCTTGATTGGCGCACCAGCTTCAACGGCCACAGTGGCCATGCTGTGCCTCAGGCCGTGCAGCGTCACATGGGGCAACCCGGCAGCGGCCAGCGCCGATGCATGATCACGGGCTAGGCGCTCTGGTGTCGTGTCAAACACCCAGCGCGTCAACACTGGTTGTGCAGCCCGCCACGCGGCCAGTTCCCGCGCCACCGGCCCGGCCATGGGCAGCACTCTGGCGCTTGCGCCAGTCTTCAGCGCAGCGGCCTGCAGCCCTCGCCCGGTCACTCGGCCCCGCTGCTGGCAGATGGCAATCGTGCCGGCTGTCCAGTCCACCGCTGCCCACGTCAGCCCAAGCGCTTCACCCCGGCGCAGTCCACAGGTGGCCATGAGCAGCAGCAGCGGCCAGCCCTGCACAGACCGCGCCGCCGCCAGATAGCCTGGCAGCTGGTCAGCGCTCAAAATGGCTGTCTTACGCGCACTGTGTTCCGGCTTTTCTACGCCGTCCATGGGGTTTCGCGCCACAAGGTGCAGTGCCAACGCCTTGCCGAAGGCCAGTCGCAGCGTCGTATAGGTCAGCTGCGCCGCCCTCGGATAGTGCGCCGCCTGCTGATTGATGGCTGCTTGCAGCTGTAGGCCGTTGAGCTGGTCCAGCTCGCGCTGCAACACATGCTGCGGCAGTCCATCAATGGCCCGGCGATAGCATGCAACAGTGTTGGCCCGCCGCCGCGGCACGATGAAGGTATCAAGCCAGAGTTTAAGATAATCATCCGTCAGCATGTTTTCGACCTCCCAACACAATCATTTGTGTTGGTATTATAAGACGGAGGCTCGAACCATGGCAACCACAGCATCTAGCGCAAAAATCGTTTCCTTCCCACAAGAGCACTATAATTATTATAATAATAATTATTATGCTGATGATGGAGTATCACTCAAGCATAATAATATCGCGCGTGTGCGCACGCGCGAAGAAGACTGGCTCGCCATCGAGGGCGCATACTTCGCCACCTATGGCCGCGCCATTGCCCCGGTGGTTCGCACCCAGATGCAGGCCATGCTAGAGCAGGGCGCAGCCCCCGATCTGCTCGCCGCCGTGATCGAGTACAGCGCCGCCGCGCCGCGCCCCTCGTGGGCCTACGCCCGCACGGTGATTCAGCGCCAGATGCAGCAGGGCACGCGCACCGCAGCGGAGTTCACCGCCGCCTGTGCCGCCTACCGCCAGAAGGCCGCCCAGCGCGCCCGCCCGGACTGCTGGAACGCCGAGCAAGGCTATTATTCCAGCCGCCCGAAACGGGTTATCGAGCAGCAGTACCCCCAGCGGGAATACAGCCCGGAAGATGGGGGAATGAGCGCCGAAGACATAGCAGCCGCCCGGATGCTATGACCCAAGCGGTGGGCAGGGGCGCGCCCCTGCCTTTCATCCATGCGGAGAGCGC
>OLOW01000140.1_pt1 | contig 41549 bp, 24 predicted proteins | sample 1672801 | NCBI WGS metagenome assembly OLOW01 (sample SAMEA3136725, study PRJEB25190) | human gut metagenome | biome: human gut; feature: human-associated habitat; material: faeces | place: Austria | collected 2013 | reverse complement strand
TGAACTACAAATACTTCTTCTGGTTTCTTCTCGAAACTATTGACCCATTTTAATAGTCCATTCTTATCTGCATGTCCACTCAAGCCTTCTAACCGAACGATATCTGCTGACACTTTGATCGTTTCACCAAATAATTTCACTTCCTTGGCTCCTTCGATCAATGATCTTCCTAATGTTCCGTATGCCTGATATCCTACGAATATGATCGTATTCTCCGGTCTCCAAAGATTATGTTTGAGATGATGTCTGATTCTTCCAGCTTCACACATACCTGAAGCTGATATGATAACCATCGGCTCTGTCTCAAAGTTGATCGCCTTGGATTCTTCGGTTGTAATAGATAAATGAAGATTGGAAAATGTGATCGGATTAATGCCCTCTTTCACTAATTCCATTGCTTCTTCATCATAAGTCTCGTCAATGTTCTTATTAAAGATCTTAGTTGCTTCTACCGCTAACGGACTGTCTACAACAACCTTGAAATCGCCATGATCCTTCACTCTGTCTTCTGCTTTGATCTGACGGATATAATATAATAATTCCTGTGTTCTTCCTACCGCAAATGATGGGATGACGACATTGCCTCCTCTGTCAAATGTTCTCTGGATCACATTGGTAAGCTCTGTTACATAATCCTGATGTTTTCCATGATAGCGGTCTCCATACGTGGATTCCATAATAACATAATCTGCCTCTTTCGTATAGCTTGGATCTTTGATCAGAGGCTGATCAAAATTCCCAATATCTCCAGAGAACACAAGTTTCTTCTCTACATCATCTTCCCTTAACCATACTTCAATACTTGATGAACCAAGCAAATGACCGATATCCGTAAATCTGATGGTAATCCCATCTGAAACTTCGATCTGTCTTCCATATGGGCATGGCACAAAATACTGCATAACATTTACCGCATCATCCATTGTATAAATTGGTACAACTTCTGGTTTTCCAGATCTCCTTGCCTTACGATTCTTCCATTCTGCTTCAAATTCCTGAATGTGCGCACTATCCTGCAACATGATCTCGCATAAATCTGTCGTTGCTCTTGTTGCAAATATCTTTCCTCTGAATCCTTTTGCATACAGCAGCGGAATTAATCCTGAATGATCAATATGTGCGTGTGTCAGCAAAATAAAATCCAGACTGCCTGCATTCACTGGCAGCTCGACATTCTCGTACACATTTAACCCTTGTTCCATTCCATAGTCAACAATAAACCTTTTGTCGCAGGCTTCCACATAGTGGCAGCTTCCGGTTACTTCATGATCTGCTCCGATAAACATTAACTTCATGGCTTATACCTCCTCTGAAATATAGATTGGGCCAGCCGGCACGATATCTTTCAGATACTCATGCTGTTTTAATATCTGTCCTGCATTGTTGTCAAAAAACACCTGTGTCAGCTCGTCAATTGAAATTTCATCTTCCCATTCTTGTGCATCTGATCGTCCTTCTTTGCATGCATTTTCTTTTGATGAATCTACACATTGAATGGATATCTTATGATTCAGGCATTGGAATTGGTATACACCATTCTGATCCTTGATATACGGATCTTTGACCAAAATCCTGAATGTAAAATCACCCTTTCCATGAAGGATCTCTCCCCACGCTGTGAGATCTGTGATCCTTGCCATAATCTTTGGTATTTTTTCTCCTTTGGTTAAATTACCTTCTGTAATATAAATCTTCTTATTCTTATATCGATATTTTATCTCATTGAGCATATTCTCTGGCTGCGTTGAATATGCCCATCGGATATACACTTCATCATCTTCAAAACTCTCTGCAAAAACACCTGTCAATTGTTCTCCCTCATAATATACCATGAGGTTCCCTTCACCACTCTGGCTTTCTTTTGAAAGTCTTCTTAAATATTGCTTATCAGGAATTGTATAAATCTGATATGGCTGCATAAATTGTTCTAAAAATATAGTAATTCGGTCATATTCTTCTTCTGGTGCTGTGACAATTCTTGCATCTTGTTGTATTGCTGGAATTATCTTGTCCGAATCATTCATTGAATGAATCATCGTTTCTTCCCAGTCCATCACAAAGGTAAACTGAAATGGCTCATAATATGCTTTATTCGCCGGCATCAGATAAGTAAACGGCTGTCTCTTCTGATGCATGTCATTTAAGCACTTTGTAAGCATTGCTGCCATTATTCCTTGTCTTCTGTATTCTTTCCATACCGCTACAGCTACAATGTAATTTAATGTGTATGTCTTTTCCCCTGTTCTTATATGGTATGGATTCAAATGTATCATTCCTAAGATCTTCTGGCCTTCTCTTGCCAGAAGCACTTCATTGGATGCATAGACTTCTTCAAAATAATACTTTGCAAATTCTTCAGGATCTTCAAAAATCTTCTGATACATGTCATAGACTGGTTTTACTTCTTTCTCTTCCTGATAAATTAATTCCATATTATTTCCTCTCGTTTAGCAAACATACAGCTTGTGCGCTGATTCCAAGCCCTTCTCCTGTAAATCCTAAGTGTTCTTCTGTTGTTGCCTTGACGTTCACCTGATCTGGATCAACTTTGAGAACTTTGCTGATGTTTTCTTTCATCATTGGAATATAATTTAATAACTTTGGTCTCTGTGCGATCACTGTTGCATCAACATTTCCTACCTCGTATCCCTTGTCTTCAATCAGTTTCACTACTTCTTCTAATAATTTCATGCTGTCTGCATTATGATATGCAGGATCTGTATCTGGAAAATGTTTTCCAATATCTCCGAGTGCTGCTGCCCCCAGGATTGCATCTGTGATCGCATGCAGCAAAACATCTGCGTCTGAATGACCTAATAGTCCCTTCTCGTAAGGTACTTTTACGCCACCTAAGATCAGGTCTCTTCCTTCTACTAATTTGTGGACATCATATCCCATTCCTACACGCATATATAAGTTCTCCTTTTTTGTTTTTATTATAACATGATTAAATTTTTTTATCATCTTTTCGGCAAAATTTCTGGAGATGGTTTTGAAGAATTTTATTCATTATGTGATTGAGAAAAAGTGTAACTATCAGAAAGCCTTATAAGCATTTATAAAGAAAAAAGACATATTCCTAATGAATATGTCTTAGTTAAGTAGCGATGAGCAGATTCGAACTGCTGACACTACGGGTATGAACCGTATGCTCTAGCCAACTGAGCTACATCGCCATATGTTATGAAATTACTCCATGAAGTTCATGGATAGTGGGACCAATAGGACTCGAACCTATGACCCTCTGCTTGTAAGGCAGATGCTCTCCCAGCTGAGCTATGATCCCTTGTGTCTTTCAAGCTCTCTTGCCTGACGACAAATAATAATATACTCTCATTTTCGATAAATGTCAACACTTTTTTGAAAGTTTTTTTAATTTTTTTTAAAAGCTCGTAAAAATGGCTTATTTACGAGCTTTGTTGTGTGTTGTTTTTTTGAATTTTATTTGATTTTGTTCGGTTGAATCCACGTCCCTTTATGGGGCGATTTTATTTTACCCTTGATGTTCGATATAATGTTCAATCATAGATTGTGATACTTACCCGATCGATGTTGCAAAAATCCCATAGCCAAACGACTGCGGGATCATTGTGTTTTTTATATTATCGAACCGTTACCGTACAAACAAACTTTTTCTTGCCAACCATAACTGTAATCTTTGCTTTGCCTTTCTTCACTGCTGTGATCTTTCCTCTTGATGTCACTTTTACAATCTTTTTGTTAGAAGTCTTATATTTCGCTTTGTAAGTGCATGTGATCGGATTGATCACAGGTTTCATCTGATAAGATTTCTTACGCTTTAGATTCAGCTTCTTAGGAACTTTTTTAATAGAGGTACAGGCCACTGCTTTTTTCTGTACTTTAACACCGATTGTCTTTTTCAGGTTTGATCTCATTGTGATCGTAATCTTTGCACTTCCAGTTTTCTTACCGGCTTTGATGATACATGTTCCATTTGGTTTCCCTGAAACAGTTACGATCTTCTTGTTGCTGCTTACCCATGACTTAACAGAATCTCCTTTTGCTATATCAGTTAATGTGAATTTCTGTGTTTTCTGTCTACGTTTTAACTGTAGTTTTGGGGCATTGACCTTTAAGACTGGTTTTAGTTTGTCTCCAACAATCCTTGTTTCTTTTTTACCACAGGCATTACAGGTACGTTCCTGAACAGCTCCACTATAAATACTCTGAGCCTTTACAGTTTTCCAATTACTAAACTTATGTCCAGTTTTAGGAGTTGTTTCTGTCTTTGTTTCTCCGCATTCAGTACAAGTGAATGTCTTAGAACCATCTTTTTCGCAAGTAGCCTTCTCTTCACTGGTTACTTTCCAGTTATGATCGGTTTTTTCTGTCGCAGAACCTTTTTTGATCAGCTCTCCACAGTCGGTACAGTAAGTATCTCCTATGTAACCTTCTTCCGTACAGGTCACTTTCTTTTCATTGCGGAGTTCTGTATGCTGATGCCCTGTTGCTTTTAGTACCTCTTCTTTGGTTTCTCCACAAGACTTACAAGTGTAGACTTTTAAGCCATCTTCGGTACAGGTTGCTTTTTTGGTTACCTTTCCTTCATCCCATGTGTGGTCTTTCTTTGGAATTGCTTCTGTTTTCGTGTCACCACAAATGCTGCAGGTATAGGTTTTGCTTCCTTCTTCTTTACAGGTAGCCTCTTTTGTAACTTCTCCATCGTTCCACTGATGTTCTGTCTTTGGAATGGATTCTGTCTTTGTCTCTCCACAGTTCTTGCAAGTATAAGTCTTTGTTCCTTCTTTCTTACAAGTCGCAGCTTCGGTTACTTTTCCACTATCCCAGGAATGTCCAGTGGCTTTAATAATAGTTCCCTTGTTGATCAGCTGACCACAATCCTTGCAATAAGTGTCACCTGTGTAACCATCTTCTTCACAAGTTACTTCTTTTTTATCGCGGACTTCTGTATGCTGATGCCCAGTGGCAGGAATCGTTTCTACATATGTTTTATCACAGTCTGCATCCGTACAATGATACGTTTTCTCTCCGTTTTCTGTACAAGTTGCTTTCTTTGTGATCGTTCCCTGATTCCAATGGTGGGATGTAACTGGAATCTTTTCTGTCTTTGTTTCGCCACATGTCTTACAGGTGTATGTCTTAACACCTTCCTCGGTTTCTGTTGCTTCTTTTGTAATTACTCCGTTATCCCATGTATGACCGAGTTTATTGATCACTGTTCCAGATTCCAGTTTTGTATTACAGTCTGTACAGTAGGTATCTCCGGTGTAACCATCTTCTGTACAAGTCGCTGCTTTCTGATCTTTTGTTTCCTTATGTAGATGACCGGTAGATTCAATGGTTTCTTCTCTCGTTGTACCACAGTTTGTACAGGTGTATGTCTTGATTCCTGTTTCCGTACAAGTTGGTTTTTTGCTAACCTTACCACTATCCCATGTATGGCTTAATGGGTTATCTAATGTTACGTCTTTTGTTTCTCCACATACGCTGCATTTGTAATGCTGAATTTCTCCAATACCACACGTTGCAGGGGTTGTAGATGTAAGTTTCCATGTATGATCCAACTTTTCAAGAACTTCTAAATCCAGTGATGCTCCGCAAACGATACAATCTCGGCGTTTTATACCATATTTTTTACATGTCGGCTGAATAATTTCCCATTCCCCAGGAGTGTGGTCAAGCTTTGCAATCTTTTGGCCGGCACTTATTTTCTTATTACAAACACTACAGTAAGTATCTCCTGTGTATCCTTCTGCTTTACATGTTGCTTCTTTCTTATTACGGATCTCTGGAGTATGATCTTTCTTTGGAGTTTGATATCTTGAAGTTGTTCTTCCACAATTTTTACAGACATAATAGCTGATACCTTTGGATGTACAGGTTGCCGGAGTTTCGACATGCTCTTCATAGTCATGTTTTGTTTTTTGGATCTCTTCGGTTTTTGTTCCACCACAACGAGTACAGGTATAAGTCTTAACTCCTGTTTCGGAACAGGTAGCTTCTTTTGTAATCTTTCCTTCATCCCAGGTATGACCTAGGGCGGGTTTGGTTTCTACTTGCTTTTTTCTTTCACAAAGACTATGAGTACACGTATAAGTTGTAATTTCCGGATTTTCACAAGATTGCTCTTGAGTGATTTTTGCATTACCCCATTCATGACCAAGGGCCGGTGCTGTTTCTACATACTTTTCATATAAACATCCCTTATTTTTACAAGAATATACTGTTGTTGCAGGATTTTCACATGTAGCTCCATTATGACCACTTTCCCATAAATCGTGATTTCCCTTGCATATGGAATGTTCTTTCAAGTAGTCATCCTGTGATATATTTTTATAGGTATCCTCTATTGTAGTATTATCTGGAGTATAAAGACTGAATAGATATTTTTGACCAAGTAACAGTTCTCTTCCCGGTTCTCCATCCTCTTTAAAATAAGCATTTGTAGGATCTACATAGTAGTATGTTCCATCAATCTGAACCAGATTCCATGCATGTCGAATTCTATTACTGTTTGTTATACCATCTTCAAACAAAGCATTTAATCCTACAGCATTTGCCATATAATAAAAAGTCCCTGCATACCCATCGCAAACAGCCAATCCATCTAAGACAGCTCCTGTTAGGTCGTGCTGATATTTTGTTTCATTATCATCATCATATCGCACATTTGAAACAATCCAGTTCGTGACTGCTTTAAATTTCTCATAATCAGATTTTCCATCTAAATTCAGATTTTTAATAACTTCATTCAGCTTCTTAACGGCTTGATCATATCGATCTTTTTTGGAACCATATCCGCCACTTCCAGTGACTTCACCTATATATGCTTTTTCAGACTCTGAATAGGTTATATCATAAATATTAGTTAATCCACCACCCATAGAAGCCATTGTATGTCCGCCTTTCGGATCACCCGTTTCTTCTTTATATACTTCATTCTCCAAATCTTTATTAACTTGATCATTTTCAAATCTTTCATCCTTTGCAGCAGAACTGATCTTTATAGGAAAACTAAAACTATACCGATCATAAGCATTTTCCTGAACGATTTTTTTTGTAATTGCTGAAAGTTTTTTTATCATTTCATCATATGAAGAATATTCCAATGTTTTATCTGTTGTACATTGTATATATCCCCATACATTTTGCTCGTAATAGAATCCATCTACGCTTGAATCAGCAATCTTTTTATATACACTTCCATCTTCTTCTGCATGAACATGAACTTCCGTGTTCGGTAACACACCCGTTGTTACCATAGCAGCAGATAACGCAACCGCCATCACAACCGTTGCTATCTGTTTTCCTTTTCTTACTTTACTCATAATCTTTCCTCCTTTTATATTTTTCTTTAAATATGAAAGATTTTTAAATTTTCATTTTTCACATATAAAAAATGAGTTTTCAAAACAGAAAGTTCGTGATTATTATTATCTGAAATTAATTTACTTCCTTATAAAATATTTTAGCAAATTTCATAAAGAAAATGAAGCCACAAGTTAATGTCATTTTTTCAAATATGAATTTAAAAAATCTCACAGTCCGAAGACTGTGAGATCATCCTTAGTTATCATTTTTTCTTCTTAAAGATCAGGATTCCCTTTTTCTTTTTGAAGTAGTAAAATACCGCTGCTAAGATCAATGCAAATCCACCGATCAAAGGAAGATATGTCTTAAATCCACCAGTTGTTGGCAATTTTAAGTTTGCATCATTTGTGATCTCATACGTTGGATGATAGAAATAATAAGTATCTCCCTGCTTGATGGCATTGGAGGTATCTACATTTCCCTTGTCTACTTCTGCCTGTGTTACAGATAACGGAAGAGTTACGACCAGAGGTTCTTTTAGCAGATTCTTGCCGCTGGCTGTTTTGGTTTCCGTGATTGTGTAAGTATCTGGCAGCAAATCATCAAACAGAAGTTCTCCTTTTTCATCCGTTTCCTTGCTTGCAACTTCTTTTCCATCAGAATCCTTGATCGTAAACCGAACACCTTTTAAGGCTTTTCCTTTGGAGTCTTTCTTCTTTAGCTTAATGCTTCCTTTGATCATCTGGTTTCGGAAGGTTGCTTCTCCTGTGATTTTTGCAGATGCACTGCTTTCTTCCGGTCCGATGTCAAACGTAACCGTTCCTGCTTTCTGATCCACTCTTCCATTGGTACTTGTCGTTGAGAGATGATTCAGCTTAAAGTATTCTTTCATGCCGCTTTCATTGCATGTATAAGTTCCATAGTACAGATCATCAAACGTTGTTGAAAGGCTGATCATCCTTCCAGGGTTTTCTTTTGTGAAGTTTTCCACTTCATTTTTCGTAAATTTCACATCTTTTTTATAAGCATGTTTCTTTCCATACACATCCGTTCCTGTCAGGCTGAATGTAAATACAGCATCTCCAACATCCATGTTCAGATTGGATGGATCAAGTTCCTTTGTGATGGTAATACTTCCTCTTCCCGGTGTATGAGAGTTGGTTGCAACTGTTGTATCCGGATCATCACTGTTTCCATCATAAGAAACTTTGTATCCGATCTGCTCATCGCCTGTCACAACACCTTCTTTTACTTCTTCCCATGTATACTCGATCTCATTTCCATTCTCGCATTTTGGAAGGACTTTGGATTTTGCTTTCCATCCATTTTCGGAATTTAACGTTACTGTATCTACCACATCCTTACCGTTTGCTAACAGATTGAACCTTACAGAATCCGGACGGATCTTATCTTTATTATATTCATCATCCCATGTCTTTCGGATCGTTTTCTGTACCGTCTTTGGAGTATGGGTATTGGTAATATTCGTTGTAATGGTCGTGATATCACTGGATGTATCCGTGGATTCTTTGACCTCATATGCAACTTCATAACCTGTCTTTGCATTTCCATTGATCACAGAAGTTGATTCTTCCTTCACTTCATATTCGTAGTCTTCTCCAACATCATCCTGTTTTGGAAAATCCTTAAATTCAGCGGACCAGTTATTGTTTTCACTTAATATTTTATCTTGTTTCATGTCTTTTCCATTCTGATATAACTTTACCACAACGGAATCTGGACGGATACCATCACTGTTATTACTGTCATCCCAGTTTTTCTTGACAACAATTCGTACTTTATCACTTTTATAATATCTATTTGTGAATGTTACTGCATATGTCTTCGCATCCCATTCTCCACCTTTTTTACTTATCATAGTATAATTTTGTGCATTGCAAATTTCACTAAACGTATAGTTCTTTTCCTCGCCACGCTTGATATCTGTCTGTGCCTGCCAGTTGTTTGCCTCATTCAGTATATAAGTTTTTACTTCATGTGTTGTCTTATGTTCGGCTTTGATCGTTACGGATACAGGTCTGGTATTCATGGAATTATCATCATCGATCCAGTACTTCTTCACCTGAACATAATCAGACTTCTTGTTTACAAATGTATCGGAATCATGCTGATAGGTATTTTCCTCATCGTTCGTGTTTCCTTCGGATGCCACGTCATGGATCAGGTTTTCCGTTTTATCATTTAAAACTTCGCCACTGAATGTTAAGACTTTGTCTCTTTTTTCATATCCAACAGGTGGTGTAATCTCTTCGACGGTATACATCTGTTTTCCAACTCCATCTTTTGCATAAATGCCAGTTGGCAGTCCAAAGAATTCCAGATAACCGAACTGATCATCTCCGGAAACCGTGGTTGCGATCGTATCTCCTTTGTGAAAGATCGTCTTTTCATCCTTATTTACGATCTCACAGGCTGCTTTTAATGCAAACTTCGCACCTGGCAACATCTCTCCTTTCTTATCTGTCTTGATAAACTGAATGCTGTACTTCTGTAACAGATCGTTACATTCCAGATTGATATCTATGTGCTTGTCAGTATCAAGAGATACATCGACATCTTCCGGATCGATCACATTGACTGTTGTTTCGATCGGATCATAGCCTTTGTATTTTCCGGAATCTTTAAAGGAGATCGTTACTTTCTGTTTTCCGGCAGCTTCTGCGGTTTCCGGTTCAAAGGTTACATCATCATCCGTTACATCAGTAAGCTCCTGTTGTCCATCATCATCATAATCGCTTGAGAATGCAAAATCATCTGCATGATAGACTGCACCTTTTACAAAATCTGTTTTTGGTGTGGCACTGATACCGGTAACTTTTGCATCCGTGTAATCATCGTCTGCCTTTACCATCTGATCCTGTGCATAGGTCGTCTTTAAGTTTGTACAGCCATAGAACATCTTTCGGACATCTTCCACATTTGAAGTATTAAAACTGGAAAGATCTAATTCTTTTAATCCGGTACAGTTGGCAAACATTTCAGACATATCTGCAACTTTGGATGTATCAATGTTCTTAAAATTGATCTTTGTCAGACTCTTGCACCCTGAGAACATCTTACTGGAAATCGTGTTCATGTAAATGACCTGATCTGCTTTCTGGGAGGAAATATAATAATCATTTCCATCGTTCCATAAGACGATACTTCCGTCTTTGTCCTGTGAAACGTCCTTGGTATCTGTTCCATCCGGAGCATTTTCCCATGTAAATGTAATACTTTCTGCATTCTGGATCTCCTGATTCAATGCTTCTCCCGTTTCCAGTACATAGATCCCGCCGTTTGGAGAAGGTGTATTGTTTCCATGTGGTTCTTCCACATCCGGAACATCCTCGGTATCTCGGATATCATTCATCGTTCCCGGTTTCGTATCCCAGTTGATCACAACCTCATGTTCTTCCTTGTCGATACAATATCCGTTTGGTCCTGATATCTCTTTCACATAATAAGTTCCCTGATAAAAGTCCGTGGTATCTTTTCCATCGTCTCCTTTTCTGGTAAACTGTACGGCTTTGTCTTTCAATGTTGTTTTCTGGTCGATCAGAGTTCCTGCTTTCCATACAAGGGTTCCATCATCTTTCTTGATATCCTCTTTGGCATACAGTCCATAAACAGCTCCGCTGATCTGATCATCCTCATAAATAAAACTTCCATCCTCAAATCCACTTAGGAATTCTCCTGTCTTTTTCAGTAAGATCGATCCATAAACTGGTTCATCGGTATCTTCATATGTGTAAGTACCATTTCCATCGCTGTCGTAATCTACACTTCGAAGATCTAAAGTAAATTCTTTCGCTGTATCATTTTTATTGTATCCATCCGGAGATTTTGTTTCTTTGATCTTGTAATGGCCATAAGGCAGCTTGCATGTCGCATATCCGTCTTTCATCGTTCCGGAGGTCAATCTTGCGATTTCTTTTCCATCATCATCGTAAATGACATATTCTGCATCATTTAACAGTTTCTTTGTTTCTTTGGAACGTTTTACCAGAACAAAATCGATCTCATTTTCCTGATCAACATAACTGTATTTGATCGTTTTTCCCTTATCTTTCTTGGTCAGCACGATGACCTGATCTTCTAAGAATGCATGTTTGTTCGAACCACTCTTCTGATGTAATGTGTACATTCCAAGAGCGATACCACTTGCTGTTGCAGTACCATCTGATCCTGTGGTCAGCGTTGTTACGACTTTTCCATCCTGATCGATCAGTTCAAAGACTGCTCCTGTTTCAGCTTCCGTTTTTGTATCGGATACTTTCTTTTCCTTTTTGATCTGGATCGATGCGGAATCGGAATATACATCTTTTGCAGTAAATTCATAAACTTTCATGCCATCGACTTCTTTTGGTTTATGATCTCTGGAATCATAAGCAGGTGCCAGATCATATCCTTCTGCCCCTTTTGTCTGGATCACAAGAAAATCATGGTCTGCTTTCAGATCTTCCAGTAAAAGACTTGCAGTTCCTTTGGCATCGGTTGTCAGTGTGCCGATCACGGCATCTTTTGACAGTGAATCGATATAAGCGGTACGGCTTTCTTCACTGCTCATATCTGCATCCTGATATCCACTTGCCTTTGATGCATCCAGTACAGCAAATTCCGCGGATACTTCGGCTTCTTCCACCTTATTTTTTTCCATTGTTTTCTTGATCATGAGTTTCTTTCCGATCCATGGATTCTTAAGATCATACATATGGTTTGTTTTATCTCCGTCTTTTAATGTGACATCGAAATCTTTTACAAATGCATAATTATCTGATCCTTTGATCTGATGTACCGTGTAAGTCCCAGGATCCAACTGTCTGGATGAAGCATATCCATTTTCATCGGTTGTCAGTGTCTCAACGACTTTCTGATCTGATTTTCTGATGATCTCAAATTTGGCTCCGGCTTCTGGTCTCTCTGTGTTTGTGGATGTCTGTGTATCCGTGATGACCTTTGTTTTTGAAATGGAGATCGCGGCAGCTTCTCTTGGGTTGTTCGCTTCGATCTGATAAGTTTTTATGGACCCATCGATCACTTTTATCATATCTGGGATCTTGGAGAATCCATCCGTTCCTTTGGCCTGATGTAAGCGGTAAGAACCATATGGAAGCTCTTTACTCGTTGCCATTCCATCACTTCCGGTTGTGATCGTATCGACCAGCTGATTTTTACTGTCATATATTTCAAATACCGCTCCGGATTCCGCCTTTTTATCATTATCATAGGTTTTGTGGATCTGCAGCTTTCCTTTGACTGGTGTTTCATATACAGTAATGAGCTGATCATTGTTCAGTGTGATATTTGTACTGTCTTTGTTCAGTTCAAATCCTTTCGGTGGATTCTTTTCTTTGACATAGTACTCTCCGACCGGCAGTTTCTTTGCACATCCATAACCCGTCGCATCGGTAATGATCGTTGCGACTTCACTGTCTTTTTTATATCTGACCGTTTTGTTATCGGATGCGGGAATATCAGATCTGGCATAAACTCCATATTCTGCATTTGCATAGGTTGCATCTGTCCCAAAGTCTTCCAGGATACTTCTTTTGTTCAGTTCCAGATCGATCGTTTTTTCTGTATCATACATACTTCCAAGATCGACCTTTGCCGTTTTTCCCGTTGCTTTTTTTGTTTTTGTTGTTGTGTTTTTATTATGCCTTGCATCTGCTTCGATCTCTTTTGCCGTCCACGTATGTGTCTTGGATCTCTTATCCTCAATGATCCCCTGCAGTAATTTGGCGACTTCTTCTTCCGCCGCAGCTTTGGCCTTGGCTTTGGAATCATAGTATCCTTTTTCCGTATACGATTCCTGATCATCTTTCGATAATTCTTTCCAGTTCTTAATGTATTTTTTGGTTACCTTTTTTGTTCCAGAAGAAATCGTCTCATTATATGTAAGACTGGCAACACCTTTTTCATCTGTCACTGCTGTACCAACGGATTTTCCATCCCTGAAAAACTGGAACTTGACGCCGGATAATACAACAGCTGTTGCCTGATCACGTTTTGTGATCTTCACTTCCGTTTGATCACTTTCCGATGTACTGTCTGAATATGTATATGAATCGGTCTTCGGCGGAGTTACATCTTTCGTCATACGATATAACATCTGATGTTTATCATGCTTCTTTCCTTTTACACAGTGTGTCACTGTATAGTAATAGATCGTACCTTTTGGATCTGTTTTCTTGATCTTATCGCAGAAAGCCTTTGCATCACTGCTTGAAAACTTGTCATTCAGATTTTTTCCTGCCTGATAAACCGTTGTCTTTTTGCTGACACCTGCTCCACATGCCCAGATATAGGCCTGTGTTAATGCAAATGCCTTTGTATTTTTGGAACTCTTCCAGTAATAATAGGTCAGAGCTTTTGCAACTCCCTGATTCTTATAAGTCACAGCGTTGTGTGTCTTATACTTTACAGTGTCACCATTACACATGGATTTTCCGGAATTTAGGCAAAAGGTTCCTTTTCCATTTGCAGTGATCTTCCATAGTCCTTCACTTGCCGGCCGGTTTAACGCACTGATCTTATTACGATCCATGACCTGACTCATCCCAACGGTCGCTGTTCCTTCTTTCGCCGCAACATTGACGACTGGTGCTGGCATTCCGGCCATTCCTCCAAACAACGAAGAAAAAAGTGTTAACAAGGCCAGGAAGAACGTCCCGATCTTTTTCAGTTTTCTTTTCAACTTGTATTTCATAGTTCCCTCCTGATTCATTTGATCTTATCCATTTTTATCGTAACAGCAGAAAGAGGACTTCCTGATGTTATCTTTATCGATACCGATCTGTAAAATATCCGGGAGCATCTGTCTTATCAATGTTTGCATATTCGGAGTCTGTATGAGCATGACTGTATCCTGTTCCATTCTGCCCTTCGATCTCAATGTCTCCGGTAAACATGCCTTCATCATGGATGATGTTTGTTTTATTGATGCTTCCGTCATTCTTTTTCCATATCGCATACAGCTTGATGGTCTTTCCGGCATCTGTAAGATCAGAGACAGCTGCTCCATTCGTATAATCTGCCCTGACTGCATCCGGAGTCTTTGCCCATCCTACAAAGGTGTATCCTTTTCTGGTAAACAGACCGGATGGCAGGGTATAAGATTCTCCTGTCTTTACCGGTGTGATCTTTGCATCTGCCTGTGCTCCATTTGGCATGAAGCTGATCTTATACTGGCCATTTCCCCATATCGCATATAAGGTAAGGTCAGAAGCCGTCTGATATTTGATCGCTTCCTGATCTTCGTAAGCTGCAACATCTCCATCCTTTGTCTTACTCCATCCAAGGAACTGATAGCCGTTATTTGTAAATGTATTTTTTGGAAGTGTGAACGAACCATCATATGTCACGGTACTGTCATTCATTGTTCCGCTTCCACCATTGGAATTGTAATGGATCTTATACTGATTTGCTTTCCACTGGGCATATAAAGTTAATGCTTTCCCGCAGATCGTACTGTTTGTCGTATAAGACATCCCTGTACTGTTTGCCGTATCCTTCCATCCGGTAAGGGTGTATCCTGTTCGATTTGCCACTGGAAATGTCAGTTTACTTCCACAGGCAAAACTTTTTGTTGAATCTGCGGATGCGATCGTTCCATTGTTCCCTTTATAAGTCACTTTGTATTGTGTCTTATTTAGGTTGATCGTAACTTTACAATCATAGTATCTGTAATATTTCTGGTCACTTGGTTTTCTATACGGTGCAACACCGGTGTCATAAGCACTCAGTCCGATCGTAGTTTCAAAATCCGTTTGTTCTTTCGTGCTGTGATCGGGTGTTTTTGTCAGTTTATGCGACTGGCTGGATGGTGCATCATATGTCACATTGTTATATTTTTGATGAGCCGGAACCGTATATTTTACTTTTATGCTGATCCATGAATACGATCCAGAATTGGATTTTGTTGTTTTGACTGACGTTGTAGAAAGTTTCAAACCATATGGATTCGGATTGCTTGCAGAGACCTGTTTGATATTCAGTGTCCGGCTTGCATTATCGAATGAATAGTTTTTACAGGCTGATCCAGAATGGGTTACCTGTAGTTTTAATGTGGAAGTTCCCGATGGACCTTTTACTTCAACATAGGTATATTTATCATTGTTTGGGAATGATGTACTTCCCGCATTTTCTTTCGTCTTATAGGATGCCTGTACCAAATTGTTCCATGTAAGGACGGTAATAAAACTTATGGCAATCACAAATGCCAATATCGCATATCCTTTTTTGCCTTTCATCTTATGCATCTTTTTCACCTTCCTTTCCTTTTGCTTGTTTTTATAAGTTTCATTCCAAAAAAGATCAAAATCCCGATTCCTGCATAACGAACCAGCTTCTCCCGTTGAATATCCCATTTGGAAGATTCAAAAGAAGTATCATCCATGGTACGGATCGCTTGTTTGGGGATCTTCTGACCCTTATCTCTGACACAATAAACCACATATCGAAATTTTCCATGACTGCGGTATGGATGACAGGTAAGAAGCGTTACCATATCTTTGCCTTTTTGAATACGGATCTGATCGGAATCATCCGGTTTTATGATCTTGATCTTTTCGACCCGATAAGAAAGTTTTTCCCATGGGTTTTGAATGGTGACTTTGTCTCCTGCTTTCAGCTTCTCGATCTCCCTGAAATAAGGGATTCCCTGATATCCACGGTGTGCAGCAATCACACAGTTGCTGTTTTTTGTGCCAATCGGCAGAGATGTCTCTCCCATGATCGCAGCACCTTTCCTCATGTTTTCTAAGGTTGCTCCAAGATACAGTGGAAGTTTGACATGCATCTTTTTGATCCTGATATATCCAAAGTTGCTCCTGCCATCTTTCAACCGGATCGGTGACGTGCGATAACTCCAGACATCCTTTAGATCCTTCTGGCCTTCTTTATAGATCTTTTGATCATACTGTAAAGCCTCCTGATAGAAAGGATCTTTTTCCTTCGGAATCTTCTTTTCCTTTTGAAAGGCTTTGATCTCCTGATCTGCATTTTTTTGTTGTCTATACGCAGAAAAATCGGGAGAAAGGAACAAAAAGGTTCCAATCCCCATTAAGATAATGCCTAATAAATTGATCAGATTCCTTTTCATTCCTCTCTCCCTTTCTTTCTGTTGATCTGTCTATGTTCTGTTTTCTTTCGATGAAGCTTTTGAAATACTTTTCCTAATAAGATCAGGGCTGTAACGATCATAAGCCCGATGGCGATCGCTTTTTTATAAGTTCTCATCCACTGGGAATCCTGATTTCTTGGCCGTATCGATGATCGTTGTTTCTTTACATATTTGGTTCTGACACCCCGTACCAGTAAACGATGGTCATTGACTCCATATGGGGTACATGTTACCAGTGTCACATAATCTTTTCCTTTGACGATCTGGAGTTTTCTTGTATCCTCTGGTCTTACCACAGAGATCTGATCCACTTTATAAGCTAAGGTTCGATCCAGTACATGAATAAAGAACAGATCCTCTTTTTTCATTTCCGTCAGATCCGTAAACAACTTGGCAGAACTAAGTCCGGTATGTCCAGTCAAAATGCTGTGCGTACTCTTTCCTCCGATTGGAAGAGAAGAAGCTGCCAGATGTCCAACACCTCGTTCCAGGATCTCTGCATCTGTTCCATGATAGATCGGCAGATTGACTGAGATACAGGGAATCTCTAAATATCCCATAACTCCGGATTGATCCAGATTCAGGATATTGTTATAGATTATCGTCTCTCCGTCACTCTTCTTTGCTTTAAACGGGTCAGTTAACTGGACAGTTGATCTGGTCAGATCCTGATTGTACTCTTTTGCTTCTTTCAGAGCTTTTTCTTTTTGCTTCTGATCGTAAGTTTTGGACTGTTTTTTGTAAGACTCGATCGTCGATCCTGCACTCTTTTCAAACATATAGTTGCTGATGAACGGATACGACAGCAGAGCAAATCCAAACAATACGATCAGGATTGGAATAATTTTTTGTCTCATAGTTTTTAGAGCACCCTGCCAGAAAACTGACAGGGTTTACAAATTTTACTGAACTTCTTTACGTTTCTGGTTTTTTCGAATGATGATAAATCCGCATCCAGCAACGACAACTCCTGCGATGATCAGTGCGTAACTTCCTGCTCCACCTGTCATTGGCAGTAAGAACTGTTTCTGGTTTGTTACCTGCATATCAACAAACGCATTTGTGGATTCTCCATTCGCACTCATGCTTGCTTTCTTATCGTCCACGGTTGCAGATGCGTTGATCGTCTGAACTGCTACATCATTTGCAAGTTCTTTTCCATTCTTCACTCCGTCATTGGCTGTAGAATCATTTCCATTCTTGGACTGGATTCCTGTGATGTTAGCTTCTGTTGGTGTGATATTGGCTTTTGTAGATGTGATATTTACAATGATCTCTTTCTTAAGCAGTGTGTATCCTGCATCAGAGTGCGTTTCTGTAAACGCATATTTATCAGCTTCGATACCATTGATCACGAGTTTTCCACCCGCATCTGGACTAAACTGAGTAGCAGCTTCTTCTGTTGCAGATTTTCCTGTGATCTGATATACACCAGCTCTGTCAGCTCTCGCTACTAAATAGTAGTTATCAGATTTGTTCTGGATCACAAATTTAACTTTTGTTGCATCTCCTTTGTTATCAGAGAATTTCTTTGTAAAGTTATAACCAAAGCTGTATACGATACATTTATCTTTTAAGATATCCCAGTAATCTGTAGATGTTCTCTTCCATGTCAGAGATACATCGTTCGGATTACCTTTGTCACCAAGAACGACTGTATCATCTGTGTTTACATCTGCTGTGTAGTAAACAACGATATATTTGTCAGAGTATTTCTTGTTGATTTCATTTAATCCTGATTTTGTCATTTCTACTTTCATTGTAGAGTCTTCACCAGACTTGCCATAAGTTACGGCGAACTTAGGATCTGTGTCAGATGATTTCCATACTGCGATCGCACCACTTTTGTCAACGTTGTTAACGTTTGTTGTATCTGCGGCATCCTTGTTCTCATAGATCGCGATCACTGCATTTTTGTTGTATGTCATACCTTTTGCCATCTTATCGTCAAATGTATAAGTAGAAAGGTATGTTGTTCCTGATGTGATGTGTGGTAATTTTGAGATAAACTGATAATCAAGTTTCTCAGCTTTGGATGCTGTAACGGTACTCTGGTATTTGTATTCTTCTCTTGCATTTGTGAAATCTGCTAAAGCACTCTGTTCTGCTGTTGTTACATTATCCTGATCTGGATTGTTTCGAACTCTTTTATCAAGGGTTGGGATACCAGTTTCATTTTTTGGATAGCATACAACATCATAGAACCAGTCATCCCCTTCGGAATCAGTGGATGGTAACTGAACGAACCAAGGGTTTGTTGTATAAGTGACATCTTCTGGAACTTTTGTCTCTACGATCAGATAAAGACCAAGTGGCAGCTTGTCTTTCTTTGTCACACCCTGTGCATCTGTAAGATCCATGGCAGTTCCGTTGTTTGTCTTCATGTAATCTTCCAGTTTGTCTTTGGATGCAGTGTTATCTTCTAATGCAGAAGCTAACTTGTCATTGATGATCTGGCTTGTAAAGTAATCTTTACTTCCTTCTGTCTTTGCCGCATCTGAATCTGCTAATCCTAAGATCTTCTGTAATGCATCTGGCAGTTCATAGATCATCTGAACTTTTCCGCCTTCAGACCGCTGCTCTACATCACCGACTCTTAAATAACTAAATTCGACACCTTTGATTGGATATTTTTTTAAAGTTTCCTCTGCTTTTGCATCCTGTTTTCCAGTAGCAGTAAACTGACTTAAATCAACGCCGCCTTTCTGTGCTGCTGTCATGTCGTATTTGTGGATAGTTAAGGATGCTGTTCTTGATGTATCAATCACATCACTCTGTGCTGCATGTACTGAACTTATTGTCTGTCCAACAGTTGCTGCAAACATTAACATACATAATGCTCCCGCTGTAATTTTTGTTATCCTTTTTTTAATATTCATAATGTTTTCCTCCTGAAATTTCCTATGAAGTAAAAAAAGCACAGAAAACTTTTACATTCTCTGTGCTTCTTATCTCTTACTATGTAATTTAAAATTATTCTGTTACACTTGTTTTATTAGGTTCAATCGTTACTGTATTCCAAAAAGAACCTTTGACTGCATCTGTCTTAATCTCAGATACTACTTGCTGAAGATCAACATCTATTGTAAGTTTCTTAGACACATCCATAACTGTAACTTTATCATTGATCGTTAAAGAGCTAACTGTGACAAACTGATCTTTATTGACCAAAGTTCCTTTCTTAAGCGGTACACTCAGATGATAGTTCTTCTGTAAGACTGCTTTGATCTCTGCATACATCTTAGATGTATCTTTAAATTCTTTCTTCGCCTGAATTGTCTTAGTCTTTGTATCGGTTGTCTTCTTTGCTTTCTTATCTTTAGAGTAAATCTCCCAGCAAGGTCCTCCTGCTGAAGCAGCTTTTGTCTGGGCTACTACATCTTTTAATAGATATTTATATTGTGTACGTTCTCTGCTTCCAACATCAGCTACTGTTACCTGATCATTGTTATCAATCGCTACAAGAACAATAAAATGTCCTTTCTTTGTAAAATAACCAGGTCCCATCAGTGCTACTACCGGATGTTTCTTCTTCAAGGCACTGCGTACTTTATTAATATCTGTTCCTAGTCCATTACATGAAAGTTTATACTGCTTTGCCAATGCCGGTACCATCTCATGACTTGCACCCGCACTTGTATAATATCCATGCTTATATGCCCAAACTGTCGTATCTACTGGTGTAACCCATTTACCAGTTAATGAACTGATGCAGACAGCCATTGCTGTTGGTCCGCATCCACTGCTATGAATCTGGTAACCATTATCATTCCATGCTGCATCTGCCTGATTAAAATAAATAAATCCTTGAATAGATTCTTTCTTTCCTTTCATCTCAATGCTATGGTCATTATAGACTTTTGGAATGATCGCTTTCTTATCTTTTTTGTCTTTCTTTTTATCTTTCTTCTTGTCTTTGGTATCTTTCTTTTTCTTCTTATGTTTCTTTATTGTATTACGCTCTGTCTTCTTAGTTGTTGCTTTCTTCTTATGACTTGTATTTGTCTTATCTTTCTTTTCTGTCGTTGGCTTAGCTTCTGTTTTCTTTTCTGTCGTTGCCTCAGTTGTCGAAGCTTCTGTCGTCTGGGCAGAATTATCTTTGCTAGTGTCAGTCTGCTCATTTGTCTGTTCTCTTGCAAATGTCTTATCATTTACCTGATCTGCACTTACTACAGACGCTGAACTAAGCATCAAAACCGCATACAGAGCCAATACAGCCGCTGTTTTACGCGTTTTTCTCATTCTTATATTTCCCCCTAACTATTTAAACATACTTATTATATCACTTTAAATAACATCGTCAAGAATTAAGAACTAATTTCTCAATCGCATATGCCACTCCGTCTTCATCATTTGTCTTTGTAACAAAATCAGCAATTGCTTTTAATTCTTCTCGTCCATTTCCCATAACAACACCTGTTCCTGCTGCCTTGATCATCATGGTGTCATTTCCAGCATCTCCACATGCCATAACTTCATCCATTGTTAAGCCAAGACATTTAGCAAGATGTTTTAATCCATCCCCTTTATCACAGCCAAACTGATTAAGCTCAATATTATTATCAAGTGCACTTGATACACTAGCAATATTTTTTTCAGTCAATTCTTTTATTGCTGCCGATCTTTCTTTCATATTATCAAAAAATGCATTGATCTTCTCAATTCCTAATGGATTTTCTTTGAGATGCTTTTTAAGATCATCCACTGGCAGCCTTGTATCATTTACCAGTTTCAGTAAATGTCCTGATACATTATATTCTGAAAGGTGATCCAAATAACGTTTTTCCATATATCCCTGTCCATTTTGATAAATATCATGTGTGGAATGATATTTTTCAAGTATTCTAAATAACTCCAATGTCACATCCACGGATAAATGATTCGTATAAATAATCTTTTCTTCATACTGATCATATACTGTTGCTCCATTACAACAAACTGCATAACGAACACCTTCAATATTTCTCAAAAACTCCGGAATCGCTTTGAAAATACGTCCTGTAGCAGGTACAATATAAACTCCCTGTCTGATCGCCTCTTTTAACACTTCTTTTGTATGTTCTGATATTTGTTTATTACTGTCTAATAATGTATTATCAAGATCCATTGCAACCAGTTTTATCTTACTCATGTTATCCCTCCGCAAAAAAATAATTTTGAATATTGATCTGAAGACTCTTATATCCCTGATATTCATTGATCACAGGATAATAAGTGCATGTAATATACTTGTTTGTCCCCATTTTTTCTCTAAATTCTGTTTCATCCTCAAAAATCATACCATCAATCCGTGTTCCCTGACTACTCTTTAATGCTAATTTAATTACATTTTTATTTTTTCCAAACACATTGACACGTTCAATCTTTAATTTACGGTGTGCAAATAGGGGCTTTTTATTTTCTTTCCCGAAAGGTTCCAGTACTGACAACTGATGAATCAGATCCATTGTGATATAATCAACCGGCATATCGATGTCGATCTGCACCTTCTTTGCGAAATCTTTTTCATCCAATGTACAATTTTCATTGATCTTTTTACGAAATGCTTTAAGGTCCTCCTTCTCAAGAGAACATCCCGCTGCCATCGGATGCCCGCCAAATTTAGTAAACACCTCTTTAACTTTCATCATCTCTTCAAACATGGAATATCCTTCGATAGAACGTCCTGATCCCTTAATTCCATCTTTTGCATCAGTAAGTACAAAGACTGGATGGTTTAGGCGATCCTTAATTCTTCCAGCAATAATCCCAGCAATACTTTCATGACAATCTGGTAAATATAAAACAAGTACTTTATCGCCTTTTGCTTCATATTTTATTGCCTGATCTAATGCTGCTTTTACACCATTCTCTGTCATACTTTTTCTAAGATCATTCAGCTCTTTTAATTCTTTTGCTGTCTGCATTGCTTTCTTTTTATCTTCTTCCAGGAACAGATTCAATGCTTTTTCTGCAGATTCTAGCCGGCCACTTGCATTAATGCATGGTCCAATAATAAAGCCAAGAGCATAAGATTGTATCTGTTTCTCCATAAGATCATGAACATTCAATAATGCTCTAAGACCCACATTTCTTGTCTCTTTGATCCTCTTTAATCCTTCTTTCACAAAAATCCTGTTCTCTCCTGTAAGATCTACAACATCACATACAGTCGCAATCGCAAGCATAGATAACAGATCTTCCAGTTTGTTTTCATCCTCGCCCATAGATTTATACAATGCTCTCACAAACTGAAATGCAACTCCTGCTCCACAAAGAAGCGGATATGGATATTTACATTCTTTTTGTTTGGGATTAATGACAACATCAGCTGGTGGAAGAATTTCTTCTTTACTTCCATCTTCATTTAAAATAAATGGTACATCGTGGTGATCTGTAATGATCATTGTAAGACCATGTTCTTTTCCAAATCTGATTGCTTCACTAGCTGCAATTCCATTATCACATGTAAGGATCGTATCAATCTGATCCTCTACTGCCTTCTCAATGATATTTTCATTGATTCCGTAACCATCTTTCATACGGTCTGGAATCTGAAAATCAATCATTCCACCAAGATCATAGATTGCTTTCCATAAAATATAGTTAGAAACAACTCCGTCTACATCATAATCTGAGATAATGCGGATTGTTTTTCTGTCTCTGATCTTCTCTCTTATGATATCCACACCTTCTCTGACTCCCTTCATCAGAAATGGATCTGAAATATCCGAAAGATTTCCATATAAATATTTATGTATTTCTTCATCCCCGATCACATCTCTGTTTCTGATCAGTCTTGCGATCACGGGATCAATCTGAAATTTCTCACCAATCTTTGTAAAATCGGCTTTTTTCTTATACAGATACCACTGTTCCATCATGTTTCTCCATCTTCTAGAAAAAGAGCATCCAGTCTTTACTGAATACTCTTTTTACTTGTCTTATTTTCTTTTCTTTTTCTTCTTTTTCTTGCGGTTTGGATTCGCTGTGATCTTCTCTGGCTGTACAGATGTCTGTCCATTACTTTCTTTTATAGCATCAGAGCCCATACGAGTCTTCATCATATACCATAATGGTCCTGTCAAGAATACAGAAGAGAATGCTCCACCAATAACACCAACGATCAATGCCAGGGCAAATTCTCTTAAAGATGATACTCCGCAGATAAATAACGCCAATACCATAACAAATGTTGTTAAACTTGTATTGATCGTACGAACCAGTGTACTTGAAATACTCTGATTTACAAGTGCTTTGATATCATCTCTTGTACGGATCGTCTGAAGTTTCAGATTCTCACGGATACGGTCAAAGATAACGATCGTTGAGTTGATAGAGTATCCGATGATCGTTAGCATACATGCGATAAATGTTCCACCCACAGATAATCTTCCGATAGAATATGCCGCAAATACAACTAACACATCATTTAACAATGCGATGATCGCACTAGATCCAAACTTAACATCTTTAAATCGGATTGCAATATAGATCAACATACAGATTGCTGAAATGATAACTGAGATAAATGCATCTCTCTGCATTTCATTACTGATCGTTGAACTGATATTCTCTGTTGTAACTGATTTAACTTTATAATCTTTCTTTAATGTCTTTTCAATCTGTTTTCTCTGATTCAGGTTAAGTTCTACACTCTTAACAACCATCTGGTTATTCGCTTTTACTTTCTGACTCTGAACAGATGTTGATTTGCTGACTTTCTCATAGGCTTTCACAATCTGTTTTTCTAAAGAATCATTTACTTTCTGATCATCTTTAAATGTGATCGTAGATGCTGTTCCTCCTGAGAATTCAAGATCATAATTTAAAATCGTACCAATCTTACTTCTGTTCATAGGCAGTGCTGCAAGTCCGACTAAAATGATCACACCTGCGACTGCAACGTATTTCTTACCAGCACGGACAAAATCTCTTGTCTTGATCGTTCTTGGTTTTCCATACCATTTCTTATCACGAAGTCCAAAGTGATATGCTGCATATACAAGGAATCGGCTGATCACAAGTGCTGTAAACATGGAAATCAGTACACTCATTCCTAATGTCTGAGCAAATCCTTTGACCGTTCCAGATCCTTTAAACCACAGTACTAAAACTGCGATCAGTGTTGTAACGTTACCATCAATAATAGCTGAAGCTGCTTTTCCAAATCCAGACTTGATCGCAGCTCCTGTACTCTTACCTGCTCCGATTTCTTCCTGAATTCTTGCATAAATGATTACATTGGCATCGACCGCCATACCGATACCGAGGATGATACCCGCAAGTCCCGGCAATGTCAACGTTGCATTAAATCCATTCAGTGCAAGTAACATCATTAGCATATAAATTGCAAGTGCTACACATGCAATGATACCTGGCACTGCATAAAATGCGATCATGATCAAGCATACCAAGGCAAATCCGATGATTCCAGCCTTAATCGTTGTCTGGATTGCATTAACTCCTAACTTAGCAGACACTACGTTAGAACGAAGTTCTTTTAATTTGACTGGTAAGGAACCAATTCGAATAGATGAAGCAAGATTCTCGGCTGCTTCATAACTTTCCATACCATCGATCGTACATTCACCTTTTGTGATCGCTTCCTGTACATTTGGTGCACTGATCACCTGGTTATCATAGATGATATAAATTGGTTTCCCGATGTTTGCTTTTGTAGCTTTGGCAAAAGCTTTTGTTCCTTTGGAGTCAAATTCAAGGGCAACTAAATATTCTTTCTTACCAGTTGTCTGATTCTGATTTGTGACAGCTTTTGCTTTCTTAACATTCTGTCCTGTTAAAATGGTATCTAAACTAGTCTGTGTTGTTGTTTTTCCATTCTGCTTTACTTTTACCTGTTTCTGAACTGCAAAAGAAAGTGTTCCTGGTTTACCAAGTTCATCCAAGATCTTGTTTGCATCTGTTACTCCGGGGATTTCGATGTTGATACGATCTTTTCCTTCCTGATAAACTTCTGCTTCTGTGCTGTAACCTTCCACACGTTTCTGAAGTTTGTATACGGTATCCTTCATATCACTGTCAGATACGTTCTTACCATCAACTTCATATGTGATACTGACTCCACCTGCAAGATCCAATCCAAGTTCAATGTTGCTTGCTCGTCCAATCTTGTTCTTTGTGATTCCTTTTGTTGTAATAAATACTCCAAATACACACAACGCAATCAGTAAAATAAGCCCTGCAATATACTTGCCGCTGCTATTACGCTTCTTCATTCTCCGTCTCCTCTTCTAACGCTAATGCTGCTTTTACCATAAGTGCACATTCAACTCTCTTGCGTTCTAATTTACATCCGATCTCATAAGTTCCATTGATCGTACCATTAAAGTTATAAGAGTTTGCGCTGCATCCACCGCTGCAATAGAATCTTGCAAAACATTTTTTACATTCTTCTTTGGAGTATACATTACATGCTTTGAATTCTTTGACGATCTCATCTTTCTTAATACCTTCGAAGACATTACCCATTAAGAAATCTTCTTCTCCTACAAACTGGTGACATGGATATAAATCTCCCCATGGTGTTACTGCAAGATATTCTGTTCCAGAACCACATCCAGATAAACGTTTCGCTACACATGGTCCTCCTGTTAAGTCGATCATAAAGTGGAAGAATGTAAATCCTTTTCCTTCTTTCTCTCTCTTGATCATCTCTTTTGCCAGAAGATCATATTCTTCCATGATCTTTGGAAGATCTTCTTCTTTGATTGCATAATCTGCTGTATCTGGTGCCACAACAGGCTCTACGGAAATCTGTTCGAATCCTTCATCTGCTAAATGCATAACATCTTTCGAAAAATCCAGATTATGATGTGTAAAAGTTCCCCTTACATAATATTTCTGCTGATTTCTACTGTCTGCAAATTTCTTAAATTTATCAATAATAAAGTCATAACTTCCTTTTCCATTTCGAAATGGTCTCATAAAATCATGAACTTCTTTTCTACCATCAACACTTAATACAACGTTATCCATCTCTTTATTCGCGAATTCCATGATATCGTCGTTTAATAATACACCATTTGTTGTCAGTGTAAAACGGAACTTCTTATCATGAGTCTTCTCTAAATCACGTCCATAAGCGACGATCTCTTTGACAACATCAAAGTTCATTAAAGGCTCTCCACCAAAGAAATCTACTTCCAGATTTCTACGATTTCCAGAGTTCTCTACAAGAAAATCTAAAGCTTTCTTACCAACTTCAGCACTCATTAAAGCACGTCTTCCTTTGTATTCTCCTTCTTCTGCGAAGCAATATCGACAGGCAAGGTTACAATCATGTGCAATGTGAAGACAAAGTGCCTTTACAACTGTTGGTCTGTCTTTGAATCCGCAAATGTATTCTTCATAACAATCTTCTGTAAATAATACACCTGCATCTTTTAATTCTGTAACTTCCTCATAAGATTCTCTTACATCTTTTTCATCCCAAGATGATAATTCTTTGATGATCTCTTCTAATGTATGGTCTTCATATAAATCGATCACTTCATAAGTCAGATCATCTACAACATGAACAGATCCACTTGCTACGTCAAGGACCATGTTATATCCATTGTTCTTATACTGATGAACCATTGTTTCTTTCTCCCTTTATCTGTTATTTATTTTCTTTCATGTAAAAAATGAGGCGGCCCACAAGGAACGCCTCAAGCATAGAGTCTTTGTTTTATTTGACTATTTGCTGTGTTCGCAGGTCTGGTTACCTACTGTACAAGATGTTTTACATGCTGACTGGCAAGATGTCTGGCATTCACCACATCCACCTTTTTTTACTGTGTTCTGTAATGTTTTATTTGTCAGAGTTTTAATATGTTTCATCTTATCGTCCTCCTGATTCTCATAAAATAACTTGCTATATTGTATCATATCCCAAGTCAAATAGCAAGCATTCCACCTAAAGTTCCTCCAGCAATACATAAGAACAATGCTGTGATGCGTTCTGTTGAAAAAATAACTGTATTTTCCTGAAACACAACAGATATTAAAGTTAATATTGCGAAATATAATACTCCAACAAAAAATCCCCATAAGAACTTCCGTTTTCCAATCTTTTTTCCAATGATCATTCCTGCAAGGATTGAAGCAAAAATGTATGTAAGTGTAATGCCAAGATTCGCCATCTTCGTCCCTGTATTGCTCTGATAAACAATAAATGCAAGAAGACACAACAATAGTCCGGTAACAATATAAGCAGCAACCAGACTTTGCACAATATATAACACTTTCTTTTCTGGCCCCATAGCACATACTCCTTTCTTTCATTTAATATATGTCTGTTGTTTTGCTTCTATGTCTTTTTGTGATAAACTAACATTAAATATGTGAAAGGAGTTTTAAAATGATTGATCTTCATATACATTCTACTTGTTCTGATGGGACTTTTACTCCGAAAGAAATTGTCCATAAAGTAATTGAAAAGAATTTATATGGTTTTTCTCTTACTGATCATGATACAGTTGATGGTATTTCAGAAATCTTGGCAATGAATCTTCCTAAAGATTTAAAATTCATTCCTGGAATTGAAATTTCATGTGATACACTTCATCGTGAGATTCATATCTTAGGTTATGGAATTGATTGCAAGAACAAGGATTTAAATACCAGATTAAATGATCTGAGAGACAAAAGAATGAAACGTAATCTCGATATGATCGAATTATTCCAAAAAGATGGATTTCCTGTTACTCTTGAGAAATTACAACACGGAGACCCTGATACAGTTATTACACGTGCTCATTTTTCAAGAGTTCTTGTGGAAGAGGGCATCTGCACTTCCAGGGAACAGGCTTTTTCCAAATATCTCGGTGAAAAATGTAAATACTATATTCCAAAACCATTTTTTGATCCGAAAGACTGCCTCAAATTAATTCTTGATGCAGGTGGCATTCCAGTTCTTGCTCATCCTTTTTTATATAAATTTTCTAATAAGGATACAAAACAGCTTATCCATGATCTGAAAGATTATGGTCTTGCTGGAATTGAAGTTTACCATTCTTCCCACCATAAGGGACAAATCGCAAAATTAAGAGAATGGCAAAAAGAATATCATCTTTTAGCCTCTGGTGGTTCTGATTTTCACGGAACAAATAAACCTGATATAGATATTGGTACTGGCCGTGGGACACTTTATGTACCAGATCATCTTCTTGATGAACTTCTTAGATAAAAAAAGAATCTGGATGAAATATGAGCTCTATTCTCATATTTTCCAGATTCTTTTTATTCATGAATTATCTTACTCGTCGTCAGATGATCCGTTTGCTTTCTCCATTGCCTGAATCGCTGATTTTTCCATTGGAATACGACAATGTTTGTCGTTACCAAATTCAACAATGATCGTAGTTTCATCAACTTTATCCACAACAACTCCGTAAAATCCACTTGTTGTTAACACACTGTCTCCAACTTCCAGAGCCTCCATCATCTGTTTTAACTCTTCATCTTTCTTCTTCTGTGGTCTGATTGTTAAAAAGTACATTAATGCAAAACAAATGACCAGCATCAGAATTGTCATTGTAACCTGATCCATTTTCTTCCTCCATCTTTCTAATAAGATTACTGATTCATCATGCCATCAATCTTACGTTTCTTGTATTCTTTATAGTTTCCTTCTTCGATTGCCTGACGAATCTCACTCATCATTGTATTATAAAAATACAAGTTATGCAAGACACATAATCTCATTCCAAGCATTTCTTTTGCTTTCAGAAGGTGTCTGATGTAAGCTCTGCTGTAACTTCTGCAAGCTGGACACTGGCATCCTTCTTCGATTGGGCGATGATCAAGTTCATATTTTTTGTTGAACATGTTTAATTTCCCCTGATTAGTATATACATGTCCATGGCGGCCATTTCTTGTTGGATATACACAGTCAAAGAAATCAACTCCACGGTCTACAGCCTCAAGAATATTCACTGGTGTACCAACTCCCATCAGATACGTTGGTTTATCTTCAGGCAGATATGGAACTGTTTCTTCGATGATATGATACATCTCATCATGTGTTTCTCCTACTGCCAGACCGCCAAGAGCATATCCATCAAGATTTAGTTTTGAAATTTCTTTGGCGTGTTCAATTCGGATATCTTCAAATGTTCCACCTTGATTGATTCCAAATAACATCTGATGTGGATTGACCGTGTCTTCCAAAGAGTTCAAACGATCCATCTCTTTCTTACATCTTACTAACCATCTTGTTGTACGATCTACAGAATTCTGCATATATTCTCTTGTTGCAGGATGTGGCGGACACTCATCAAATGCCATCGCAATCGTAGACCCAAGATTGGACTGAATCTGCATACTTTCTTCTGGTCCCATAAAGATCTTTCTTCCATCGATATGAGAGGAGAAAGATACTCCTTCTTCTTTGATCTTGCGGAGTTTTGCCAGAGAAAATACCTGAAATCCGCCAGAATCTGTAAGAATTGGGCGATCCCAGTTCATAAATTTATGAAGTCCACCAAATTCTTTGATCAATTTATCACCTGTTCTTACATGCAGATGATACGTGTTTGATAACTCTACCTGAGTTCCGATCTCCCTAAGATCATCTGTGCTGACTGCACCTTTGATCGCTGCGACTGTTCCGACATTCATAAATACCGGTGTCTCAATCACTCCATGGACAGTTGTTAACCTTCCTCTTTTTGCTCTTCCGTCTTTTTTAATTAATTCATACATTCTTACTCACCATAAATCTTTTTAATATTATCCATTGTTGCACCTAGATTCTTTAACACACCATCAAGAATCGTAACGGCTGCCATTGATTCTACCACAACTACAGCCCTTGGCACAATCATTGGATCATGGCGCCCATGAATTTCAATCTCTACATTGTCAAGATCACGGTTGATCGTCTTCTGTGTTCTCGCAATGGATGGAGTTGGTTTGACCGCTGCACGAAATACGATCGTACTTCCGTCACTCATTCCTCCAAGAACTCCGCCAGAATGATTCGTTTCTTTCACTGCTTTGCCATCCATACTGATAAAATTATCATTATTCTCTGATCCTCTAAGGTTTGCAGCTGCAAATCCATCTCCGATCTCAAACCCTTTAACAGCTCCAATAGACATAATTGCCTTCGAAAGTTCTGCATCCAGCTTATCAAATACAGTTTCTCCAATACCAACTGGCATCCCTTTGATCTGGCATTCTATAATTCCACCGATCGAATCCTGTTCTTTGATCATCTGATCTGCTTTCTTGGCTACAAGATCTGCTGCTTCCTTATCTGGCATATTAAACGGATTGTTATTCATCTCATTAAGATCAAATCTATCCTCTGAAATCTCAATACCTGCGATTGCCTTTGCATATGCCTTTACAGAAATTTCTAGTTCTTCAAGCACTTTCGCTGCAACTGCACCTGCAGCAACACGTCCGATCGTCTCTCGTCCTGATGATCTTCCACCACCACGATAATCTCTGAAACCATATTTCATATCAAATGTAAAATCTGCATGTCCTGGACGGTAAACATCCTTAATATTACTATAATCCTTAGATCTCTGATCCTTATTATATACAACCATGGAAATCGGTGTTCCTGTTGTCTTCCCTTCAAATACTCCAGAAAGAATCTCTACCTGATCTCCTTCCTTTCTCTGTGTTGTATACTTAGACTGTCCCGGTTTCCTGCGATCCAGATATTTCTGAACATCTTCTCTATCTAATGATAGCCCTGCCGGACATCCATCCACAACTACTCCAACACCAGCACCATGTGTCTCTCCCCATGTTGTGATGCGGAAATTTGTACCAAAACCTGATCCTGCCATATGACTTCCTTCCTATAATTTAATATTTGCCAGTAAATCTCCAAGACTCGTTCCTGCAGCATCTTCTGTATACTCTACTCCAGTTTCTTCTGCTTTCTTGGCTGCATCTTTGTCATCTTCTAATGCTTTGATGCTTAAGCTTACTTTACCATTTGCAACTTTTATGATCTTAACTGTTACCTGTTCTCCTTCTTTCACAACATCTTCTGGAGATTTTACTCTCTTCTGGCTTAACTGTGAAATATGAACTAATCCGCTGATTCCATCTCCAATATCAACAAACGCTCCATAAGGCATGATATTTTCTACAGTTCCTTCTACAACTGTTCCAACTTTTAACTCATTGATCTTATTTTCACGTTCTTTTCTTGCTTTCTCCTGCTCTACTGCTTTTGCTGATAAAACAAGTCTCTGCTCTTCTGGTTCCACTGTAATGATCTTTGCTTCTACATCTTTCTGTAACCATACATTTAAATCTTCAACATATTTTGTTGATAATAAAGACGCTGGAATAAATCCACGGATTCCTTCAACATAAACAATAACTCCACCATTAACGACTCCACCAACAGTCAGTGCAAGCACTTCTCCACTTTCTTTAAGCTCTTCTAAATGATTCCATACTGCATCTTCATTTGTTGCTGCTTTATTTAAAGATTCTTCTAACTGAGTTTCGAATTGTTCCATTGTTTCTTTTACTTCTTCTGCCATAATAATCTTCCTCCGCTTTATTTTCTTAAACATTTATTTCATATTATAACATAGAATAAGAAAGATTCAAGAACGCTGATATTCCTTGTTATTTTGAATATTTTCTGTAAAACAGCCATGCTGCTGATATAACACCAGCCATGCCTGCAGCTATCCATAAACCAAGCATCGACTTTTCTCTTTTGTCCTTGACTTTTGTCTCCTTTTTCTGATCTTTTTCTACCATTTGCTTGACCGGATGTGGCAGGATTTTGGTTACCGCAAACTTTATTCTTTTGTTTGTTACATTTCCAGCTGCATCTTTTGCTTGAAGTTTTAGCACATGAATCCCTGGTTCCAGCTTCTTAAAAGATATTTTGTTTGTTAAATTTTTTATTTCTTTTTCATCCAGCTTTACCTTTGTCCAATAATCTTTCTTATTTTCCAGAGATACTGCAACGATTGTTCCATAATCACATTCACTCTTTTCATTAAGACCACTCATCTGAATCACTGGTTTTTTTGTATCATAAAAAAATGTAATCTTTTTACTTGATACCCGTTCTCCATTTGCATCTACCGCATTAAGACTTATCCTATAATTTCCATTCTCTGTAATTGGCTGTTTTATATAAACTTTATCTTTTTCCCATTCATATGAAACCTTCTGCCCATTCATAAGAAATTCTGTTACCTGTACAGGCTCTAAACTTACAACTTGAAATCCCGGTCTAAAACTTTTCTCTGAAATATTCTTTCCTGCAAGTATTTTCTGCAAAAAATAAATATGAACGCCCTTTTTGTTGATCGTAAATTTCTTTGTCACAACATTTTGATTTCCTGCCAGATCTAAAGCTTCCACTCGTAATACATAATACCCATCGTCTTTTATCTTATCCGGTATCCATCTTTTTCCATTCAGATAAATTCTTGTCTGCTTTTCATCCAGATTTTCATCTTTTACATGTAGTTTTACGTTTACAAATGTTTTATAGGACTTATTATTTTTTATCCCACTAATATAAATTTCAGGTTTTTTCATATCAATCTTAAATACTTTTTCCTCACTGATCGACGCATTTCCTGCCATATCTTCCACTTGAACCAAAAGATTATGCTTACCATTCCGGTCAAATACTACTTCACTCTCATAATATTCTCCTTTTTGAACAAAACCTTTCATCTGCTTCCCAGAAGTTATAACTTTTACAGCATTTTTTTGGAGATTTTCATCCTTGATCCTTATCTTTACTTTCTGATATCTGCTGACTTTTTGAAATTCATTTTGAGATCGTATCAATATTTCTGGCTTCTTTGTATCCAAAAAACAAACTGTATGAAAACTATTTTCAGATCTATTTCCTGCTTCATCCTTTGTCCATATTTTCAGCTGATACTTTCCATCTTTTTTAATCTGTGGAATCTGATCTGTTTCTGTCTGTATTTGACCTGTCTGAAGCTGAGTTAATTGTGCATAAACGTGTACCAGAGGTCCTTCCGCCTGTTCTGATTCATATGTAAATTCAGGAATCTTTCCATACCATCCATTTAGAGATCTCTCACTGCACGTTATTTTAAATAACTGCGGCTTCTTTTTCCATAAACGGCACCAGATTTTTTGAATTTCACTATATCTTCCTGCATTAGAAACTGCTCTGATCAAAACAAGATCATCCATATCACGTTTCAACTCTAGTCTGCCATATTTCATTGATCTCCACTCATTATTACCAGTCTTATATTCATAGTGAGAAATTTTCGAAACTGCTTTTGAACCATGTGCTTCAAGTAAAATATCCTGATTGGTCCATTTTCCTGCTGTGTATGATCCACTGTCAACTTTTGGTATCGTTGGATTACTCAGTTCTATCGTGATTTTTCTTGTTTCCTCATATCCATTTCTATGAATCAGATGAATCTCATAATTTCCTTCTTCATAAAATGTCATCTTCAAAGTTTGTTCATAATCCCATTCTCCTTCCCACTTCTGCCGGTTTACAAAAATCATAATATCATCTTTTGTACAGGATCCTTTCAGATCTACTTCCATTACCACGCTGCTTCGAAAAAATGGTTCTTCCCCAGTTCCTTTCCATGTAATATCCCAGACCGCTGTCTCTTCCATTCCTTTGGTATCAGCAGGTATTGCAGATAAAAGGAGAAATAGTATGGCTGTCATGGTCATCAGTATTTTATGTTTTCTCTTCATAATCCAAGTTTCCTCCTCAACGCTTTTGCTCTGTTACTTGTCATTCCTGTCTGTTTTAGTCCCTGCAGATAAACATCCTTTGCCTTCTCTATCTGGTTTTTCTGGCATAGATAAATTCCATATTCAATATAAGCTTCCATGACTTTTGGATAATGTTTTATAAAACGTTCATACTCATTTTCAATATTCACAGATTTTTCTCTAAGATACGATAACTTTCTCTCATATATTTCCCATGCTTCATTTTTCTCTAATTTCTCATGAAACACTCTGTCAGTCTCTTGAAAAAAAAGCTTATCATCTCCTCTTTTTGCCTTAATCTCATACAGATTGATCTTTTGTTTTTCCAGCATCTTTTTTTGTTCTTCCTTAAGTCTGAACTTTTCTGTCTTATAAAGCAGTTTTTCTGCCTTCTTTACAACAAACTCTGGAAGTTTTTCCTGCCACAAAATATAATGATCAATAAAAAAATATGCTGACCAGAAATCATGTACGTCCTTTTGACAAATTTCTAATGCTGACACCAGCTCATCTTGTTTCACCTCCTTTTCAGGATCATTTAATACTTCTATCAGCAGAAGGTATGCTTCTGTTTTCTTTTTATTTGTTTCTTCCTTCTTAAAATATTGACCGGCCAGTGTCAGATCTTTCTCTGTCCTTTCGTTTCCATAAAAATAAACCATACCTTTTTTGTAGAAATCCTCGTATGTTTTCACTGACTGTACTTTCAATTTTTCTTCTTTGTGGCTGTCTATAAAACCAAAAATACCGATCATGCCAATGCAGGCTAAAAAAACAACACTTTTTTCTGATCTGCTTTTCCAGACAATTTTTCTAAGATCTCTCTTGATATCTCTAGCGCTCTGATAATTCTTTTTCTCATCCTCACAAAGACATTTCTGTATGATATTCTCTATAGGATACTTTTTATTCTGTTCTGTATTTAGCTGAATGATCTTTCCTATACTGTAGACATCCATAAAAAATTCAGCTCTTTCTCCTGCTTTTGTCTGTCGTTTGGAAGCATAAATCCTCGTTCCATACCCAGTCGGAAAATCTCCTTTCATTGAAGATGCTCCAAAATCGATCAAATACAGACGTCCTGATGGATGAAGTATGATATTCTCTGGTTTAAGATCCATATGTACAACACCTCTCTTATGAACCTGTTCCAACACCTTGCAGACCTTATACATAAGTAGTATCAATGTTTTTTCTGAAATTTTTCCATGGACTGTTTTATATGTTTTTAGAGATTGTCCTTTAATATATTCCATAACCAGGAAATGATCTTTGGTGTTTTCTGCAAGGAATAATTTGGGAATACCCTTGATATTTTTTAATTGATTTAATATCTCTTTCTCCCGTTTCCACTGATTTTCATCTTTAAGTATTTTCACTGCAACCTTTTTCCCTGTCTTTAAATCTTTTGCAAGAAATACTTTCCCCATTCCACCTGCACCCAAAAGCTTCTGAGTCTGATAACGGTTATGGTATATTTGAGCTATCTCTCTTTCGGAACTTTGACGATCACACAGGATAGATTGTCTAGTTCTCCACGTTTTTTTACTTTTCGAAAACATCTTTCTACCCATTCTTTCATTTGTTCCCTGGACGCTTCCACCTGATAGATCTCTTCCTCTTCAAGTAATCCATAAAATCCATCTGTACAAAGCAAAAATTCCATTCCCGGATGCAGTCTTCCCTTATAGCAATCTACTCTGACGTCCTTCGTCACACCAACACACTGCAGAAGAATATGTCGTCTCGGATCTTTTCTTGCCTGTTCTTTCGTCAAATGTCCTGCCCGAAGTTCAAGTTCTACCAGCGTATGATCTGTTGTCACAAATTTTCTATTTCTGTCAAACCAGTATGTTCTGGAATCTCCAACATTTAATACAAAAAATTCGTGATCTTCCACAAATAATAATGTTAACGTACTTCCCATTGATTTGACTTCTTCCATTTTTCTGCTCATCAACAAAAGGTTCTGATTGATCTTTCGGATCAAATCGATCAGATTTTGTTCGATCATATTAATTCCCATTTCATATAATCCTTCAAATAAAGTTTCATCAAACCACTGTTTCAATACTTCTACAATATAACGGCTTGCGATCTCTCCTTTCTTCAAACCACCCATTCCATCACACACAACAGCCAGAAGATAAAGCTTCCCATTCTTTTCCTGCTGCCTTAATAAATAAGCATCCTGATTCGACGGTCTTCCGTTTCCAATATCCGTCATTCCAATCGTATCTATCATATGTTCCTCCAAAAAATTCTTCATAATAGAAAAAAGCCTGTAAAGATCATTCTTTACAAGCTTTCTCTGCTGTTCTTGTTTGTTTCATTATTCTTCGATGTCTTCGCCATCCTCGAATTCATCTTCTTCGCCTTCAATCTCCTGTTTGAGAATCTCAATATCTCCTCTAAGTTTCTCGATGAGATTGAACAGATCAATATATTCTGCCTGTGGGTAGTCCATATGTTCTTCAAAATATTTCTCTCCCACCTGACGATACAAATCATTCAAATCTCTTTTCGCCACTCGCAGATCATTATGTCTCTTCGCAGAATCTGCCACTTCCTTCGCCTTCTGTGCAGCTGCTTTTCCTGTTGTTGAAATAGTTTCTTCCAGACGTCCGAAAAAATCTTTTGCCATATACGCTCACTCCCAACGTTTTTCTTTCATTGTACCTTATTCAGCTGCTTTCGTCCAGCCTAAAAGCTCCTTTCAAGACTTAATGTTTCTTCTTACGATATAATAGTAAAATCCCTGAAAATGCTGCAGCTGCCATAGCAAATATCCATCGAAGATCACTTTCGTCTCCTGTTTTTGGTCCAGAAGAAGTATCTGTATTTTGAAAATCATTTCCCTTGTTTTTTGTATAAGTTATATTTTCAGGTATTTTCTGTTTTCTTACTTTGATCTCACGAACTGCTGTCACTTCTTTTGCGTTATCGGCCTTTGCTTTTGCCGTATTTTTTATCGTTCGATCTTTCATTATTTTGTTATTTAACTTTACCTGATAGATTACTTTTATTTTCTGGTCATTTGTAAGATTTTCTTTTGTTTCAATTCTGAAACTGTTATCTGATACAACAATCCTGCATTTCGAAGTGATATCTGCTTCATCTGGTGAAAAAACATGAACACTTTCCTTTATGATCTTTGCATATTTATGATCGATCTTATCTTCGATCACAATGTTCTTTGCGACTGCATCTTTCACAATCTGTGATACGAAAATCTGATATTCACAAATACCGCCAGCTTTATATACTGTCTTATCGCTTCTCTTTGTGATCAAAAGCTGTGGAATATTCTCCTCCATCGTTACAACAATATCATCTCTTACTTTATCTGCATCCTCACTGTACGCAAATGCTGTATTTTTAATATCTCCATCGATCATTGAAAGAAATGCTGTATCATAAATTACAAGAAGCTCATCCTTATCACTTAAATCTCTTCCTGTGGCGATCTTAAACTTTCTACTGGTATCATCTCTGCTGATCTCACACTGATTTGTTATATCTTCCCCATTATATTTTACACGGATCATACCAATATCCATTCCTTTCTTCTCAAATGAATCTTCTATGATAACTTTATGTGCTGTCATCCCTTCATTTTTCTGTGTCACACGAATCTTATATGATCCAGTCTGACCTTCTTTATATATCTTATGATCTGATGTTTTCTCGATTTTTAACATTGGAGGTTTTACAACAACTGTATTTTCATCCTGTGCTGGCTCTGTGTTATCACTTTGTACGATCGCTGTATTTTTTATAGCACCATCAATTCTTTTTTCAAATAATACTTTATATATGATATCAATAGAATCACTGTCTCCAAGATCTTTTCCTGTTTCTACAACAAAATTTCCATCTCTTGCTTCTATTTTACATTCATCTGTAATATCTTGTTTGTTATACATGACTTGAATATCAGAAATCTTCATTCCTTCTTTTTCAAATTCATCTGTAACTATTATATTTTTTGCTTTTACACCTTCCTTCCCCTGTGTAATATGAAGTTTATAACTTCCTGTTTCTTCCACACTGTAAATCTTTTTATCGGACTGTTTAAGAATCTGAAGTTTAGGTGCCTTGATCTTGATCATCTCTTCTGCTACACCACCTCCTGAAGGAATATCTGCATCTTCACGGATCAGTTCTTTGTTACTGTTTCTTGTTGCTGGAACTTTCATTACATTTTTTATGTCTTTTCCCTCTAGTCCATCCTGCTCGATCACTGCCTGATAGCTGATCTCAATCTTGTCCGTCATCCACAGATCATTGTAATTTGTATCTTTTTTTCCACATTCAGAAGCGAATACCGGTATTACTCCGTTCTTTAATGCGATCGGAGTCTGTATCGTATAACTTCTTTCGTTATCATCAAATTCAGCCTGACATTTTGATGTTATATTTTTACCATCTGCCATCACTGATAATGTTCCAGGTATAATACGGATCCCTTCTGCTTTGATTTCATCCTCGATTCTTATATCTCTCATAAATGTTCCAGGATTTGGATTCGTTATCACTGCCTTATATGCCACATGATCACCTTTTTTATAAATCTGTGCCGGAGCTGATTTTATAACATCATTTTTAGGAGAATTGATATATATCTGTGCCTGATCTTTTGTCTCCGGAATTCCCGCTGCCCATGCAGATGCTTCATTATCGATCAACTGGCCATTTGCTGCCACTGATGTTTTCATTGTGTATACAATCTGGATTTCATTTTCATACGGAAGAACATAATCACCTTTTGACTTTAAGATCCAGCTGTTTCCTTCTTTCTGCATTGTGTAGCACTCTTCTGGAATTCCTGATACTTTTATATCCTTTAGCGAAACTCTGGAATTATCTGCAAATGATCTATCCTGAATCGTAAAGTATGCTGTTCCTGCTTTTGGATTTTTATTTTTCACAGTAACCTTATAGGTAACCTCATCTTTTGCCTGATATTCATACTGCTTTGTCTCTTTTGTAAGCAAAAGGCCCGGATTACTCTCATCTTTTTGGGGCAGTTCTATGTCAACCCTGACTTCATTCGTCATTGTGTTTTTGCCATCAATGATCGTCTTTGCCTTATTATTTTGTGTAAGAACTGTTTTATTTTCATTATAATGTCCATGCTTTTCCCAAAGATTCCTTAACTCCATAAGCTGCTCTTTCGTTGCATCTTTCATAATGTTCATCTTGATCTTGATCTTTAATACATATATACCGCGCTTATAAAATTCAGGATCATTCGGATCTTTTAATCTGGCTTTTACAAGATTTCCGTTTTGTGAGATATCAAATTCACTACTGACATCTTTATTGTCTCCATATACTTTGATATCAAGAATCTTCTGACATTCTTCTACATTGTCCTCGAATGCAAATCCGCTGAAATAATGGGCTTTCGGAATATCTCCGGCAATTGCCTGGCTTACTTCATAAGTCCATGTCTTTGCAAGATCTGGACAATTGTAATGCTCTGTTGATTCTCCATTCGACGTTATGATCTCTTTTTTTGGAGCTGGTGGATCAAATTTTACCATGTTCTGTCCATATCCAACATATTGTTCCTGATTTGTTGGTCCATCATCCATAATTCTTCCAAACGTATATTCAAACGTATCTGAAGCAAATGTAAATCCCGCACATGTAAAGTCTTCACTGTCATAATTTTCAGAAAAATCAGCATAATAAATACTCTTATTTCCATCTTTGTTATAACTTAATTTTGTGTTTTTAGAAACATATTCTCCATGGATGTCATCTGCTTTTACCCCGATATACTGGTGTGTATCAATATCCTGTAATGTCATATTACTTTTGATCGTTACAGGAATATTCGTTCCAGCTTTAAAAAACTGACTTTTCATTGTCATCTCTTCAATTCCGATATAAGAGCAGCCACTAAGATCACCTCCTACTGCCACATATCCTTCCATGTTCTTATATTTTTCGATTCCCGTGATCGTCATAACCAGATCAAATGTCTGCCATCTACCATGGCTTCCATCCTTGTCACACTGATAAATCTCCATATTCGTTTTCTTGATCTGTATATTTCCAGCTGTGTTTTCTGAAGTATCAAACCATAGATATTGTTTTAAAAATCCAGGCATAGAAATGTCCGGGAGTTTCTTGGTATCTTTTCCTTTGGTAATGATCGTCTTCGTCTGATCCGTTGGATGCATCTTAAATCCATAGGATACATCCACACTTAATGCTTTCTGATCATCAAATGATGAAAAAATATGTTTGTCATCTCCCCAACTGCTTGTAATTGGCTTTGCTTTGCTACAATTAAGCTGAGCCAGTACGGATTTTTCCTTTATTTTTGCTGTCAGTGCTGCTGATAATGAAAATACTACAACACCCAATGCCATAAGAGTTCTTCTTGCTTTCTTCATGAATACTGCCCTCCTTATTACTGCCTTTTCTTTCCCTCATTCTCCAGCAGACAGAATTGTCTCATAGCATCTCAGCTCCCCTCATTCTTATGACAGGCTGCACTCACCTCCATGACCATGCAGAAGTCTCATTATCATATCCTTGTTCGCTCCCTGTCTCCAGATCATGGCGGGATATGTCCTCTTCGGACTGTACTAGAAAATGGTCTTATTCAGTTGTCAAAACTTCCCTTGGATTCATCATTTGATCGTCTTGTCGTGAATGGATTATCTGATTTGATTGATCAATCATCATTTTGATTTGTTTTTAGAATTTTCTGATATTGTATTCTCTTCCATTTATTCCCTATCTTGGTTCATCATAACATTTTCACATAAAAAAAGCAACCCATATTTTTATGAATTGCTTTTTTACTTTTATTTATTCTATTATACAAGAATGTATTCCTTAGATTCCAAGAATCTTTTTCACTTCATCTTCCATTGCTACTGTTTCGCACACTGTGTCATGAAGTACTGGTGCTGTTCTGATCTCTTCGATCGCTTTTGGAATTTCTGTCTTTGATACTTTGTTAAGTTCATCAACTAATTCAAAATCATCTTCTGCATCGTATGCTGGATCGATCGCATCCATAACACTTCTTGTAAATTTGTATGGACTGGCTGTTGAAGCAATGATTGTTGGAGTTTTATCATCTCCAGTTGCTGCTTTGTATTTGTCATATGCAACGGCTGCTACTGCTGTATGTGTATCCATTACATATCCTTCTTTGTCATATACTTCTTTGATCTTCACTGCTGTTTCTTCTTCACTTCCAAAAGCTCCAAAGAACTCAGATAATTCTGCTTTCATTGCATCTGTGATCACATATTCTCCGTCTTTTGTAAGTGCTGCCATAAATTCTGCACACTGTTTTGGATCATTTCCTGCGATTCTGTAGATCATACGCTCTAAGTTGCTTGAGATCAGGATATCCATAGATGGAGATGTTGTAACATAGAATTCT
>OLOW01000135.1_pt1 | contig 42047 bp, 40 predicted proteins | sample 1672801 | NCBI WGS metagenome assembly OLOW01 (sample SAMEA3136725, study PRJEB25190) | human gut metagenome | biome: human gut; feature: human-associated habitat; material: faeces | place: Austria | collected 2013 | reverse complement strand
CTAACATGAATTTATGAATAGTATCAGAATCTATAATACCCTTGCGGGGGCGACATCCAGCTTTTGACATGGACCACTTCCTCCGGCCGATTTCAATCCACGCCCCCTTGCGGGGGCGACATTGGCGCTTTCTCCCGTTCGTCCTCGTCCTCTATATTTCAATCCACGCCCCCTTGCGGGGGCGACTGGCAGATCTGCGATGGGCGCCGGACGCAGGCAACATTTCAATCCACGCCCCCTTGCGGGGGCGACGGCATGGCCGAATACTACAGCGTGGAGCTGGCTGAATTTCAATCCACGCCCCCTTGCGGGGGCGACCTACAGCCAGGACTACGATGATGCCATGGCCCGCTGATTTCAATCCACGCCCCCTTGCGGGGGCGACTTGCCAGTACGGAGATAGGCTTCAAATCCTCGTGCATTTCAATCCACGCCCCCTTGCGGGGGCGACAAACACGGCAGAAGTTCATAAATGTGATTGGAAATATTTCAATCCACGCCCCCTTGCGGGGGCGACGGAGGTCAACCTCTTTGGCAAACGCCAAGATAGAATTTCAATCCACGCCCCCTTGCGGGGGCGACGATTTCCATCCCGTCAACATCCTTGAATCCGGTATTTCAATCCACGCCCCCTTGCGGGGGCGACAGCCGCCGCTGGTCTTGTCGCTGGCGTCGATAATTTCAATCCACGCCCCCTTGCGGGGGCGACTCCTGGTAGGGAGGTAATGCATGGGAGATTTTTTATTTCAATCCACGCCCCCTTGCGGGGGCGACTGTCAGACGGGACAGCTTGAGTGCATCAAGCGCTTCCGTCTTTTTTCGCGAAAGTCAGTTCACGGATCTCCCAAGCCCCATTTTCCGGTGCTTGTTCCTTCTGTTTGCTTCCCCTTCGCGCTTACAGCACCATGGGAGCTTCTGGGTCATAGGTCCTTTTGGCTCCCAGGTGCTGGATTTTGTTCTGATATGTGTTTCCCAGGTTGTAGAACCGCAAGCTGTCGTGGTCTTTGTCGATGAGGGCCTCCAGTTCTCCTTTCAGAAGGACGAACTGGGCCTGGTCCAGCAGGCATTCGAATACGGAATTCTGCACTCTCTGTCCGTGGGCCACACAGCATTTGGCCACTTTCCGCAGCCGGGCTCTTCCAGCCGGAGTTTCGGTATTTACATCATACGTTACCAGGATCAGCATTGTTTCACTTCCCCAAAAATGCCGGATACCCATCCAGATTTTCTCTCAGCCATTTGGCCAGGAGCAGAGCCTGGACATAGGGGAAAAGTCCCCAGGGTATCTTTTCCTTCAAAAAGGGATGTTCCAATTTTTCCTGCTTCCGTTCCTGCCATCGGGTCAGGAAAATCTTTCTTCCCTCTTCGTTCATCAGGACAGCACCGGTTTCCGTCTTTTTAAAGTGCTTTCCGGTAAGGCTCCGGGTGTTCACCAGGGAAAGGACGAACCGGTCGGCAGCCAGGGACCGGAATTCCTCCATCAGGTCCAAAGCCAGGGATTTTCTCCCGGGCCGGTCCCGATGGAGAAATCCCACACTGGCATCCAGTCCCACTGCTTCCAGGGCATGGGCACAGTCGGCAGCCAGCAGGGTGTAGGCAAAGGAGAGCAGCGCATTCATGGGATCCAGAGGCGGCCGTTTGTTCCGTTCCCGGAAGAAAAAGGTCTTTTTGTCCCCCAGGATCAGCTGGTCAAACAGGGAAAAGTACACATGGGCGGCATTCCCTTCCACACCTCTCAGCTGGTCCCCGTCTTTGGCCTGCTGCAGATCACGAAGTGCCCCTTTCAGGATCTGGATGGCTTCCCTGAACTGTTCCCCGTTTACCGATAATGGATGGTCCCGGAGAAACCGCATCAGGGTAACCCTGGCATTCCAGATTTTCCCCGTCAGGAACCATTGGGCCAGTTGAAGACTTGCCTGCTCCTGATCACTCTTTCGGTACTGGGCCTTCCGCAGCAGCACATTCCCCTGCCCGGTTCCGCTGACCCGGGCCAGGAATTTCCCCTGGGGCGTTAGGAATGTAAAGCCGATGTTCTGTTCCGCACAGGCCCCCAGCAGGGCTGGTGAGGCTCCTTTGTAGCCGAAGTAGAAGATGCTCTCCAGGTTCAGCAGAGGGATCCGCTGGACCACATTCCCCTCCCGCCAGGCTGTCAGGTTCTGGTTATCCAGGGACAGGTAGAGATCCTCCGACAGGATGAACAGGGTATTCAGCAGTCGTTTCATAGACCCTCCTCCTGGAACCGTCCGGCGTAGTAATCGGCTACCGTTCCTGCCTTCTGCAGTTTGGGCAGACACAGGTCTTTCAGAGAACAGCTGGTGCAGGCCCGGCTGGGCTTCACCCGGGGAATGTACCGCCGCTCATAGTATTGGTGCATCTCCGCAAACATATCCCGCACCTGCTGCCGCAGCTCTTCCGTAATGGGAATGTCCCGACGGTGCCGGATGGCATGGTAGTACAGACAGCCCTTTTCGATGGAGCAGCCCAGCATTTCTTCCAGACAGATCACCTGGGCAGCCAGCTGGAGGATGTCGCAGTCATCGGATTTGTCCTTTCCCCGCTTATATTCCACCGGCAGAACTTTCCACAATCCCCGGTGGCCGGCCAGACGGGCGCCTTCTTCTCCCGGTTCCGTCTGGGTGAATTCCACCACATCGCAGATGCCCGAAGCTCCCAGGGTACGGGAACTGATCCGCAGCCCCCGTACCGTCATCACGCCTGCCCGTTTTTCCACAAACCGGTCATTGTGAGCATTTTTATGGATCAGCTGGCCTTCTGCAGTCAGCCGGTTTTCCGCCCACTGCTGTTCAATGTGGATCAGCGCCCACTGACGCCGGCAGAAGACGAAATGCTGGATCCCTGAGATCATCAGGTACTCCTCTTCCCTCCAGGTCATACCATTCTCTGGCAGGCAACCCCTTCCGGCAGATTTTCCGTATCCACGGTCACCTGGTAATCATGGTAGGAACGGGGGGCTTTCCGGGGATCCTTCTTCTCCACTTTCACCCGTTCAAACAGCTTGTAGGAAGGCGCATTGCCCAGTTCCGAGTCATGTTTGAACACAATCAGTTCCCGTACGGCCATATTGCCCCGGGCAGCGGAATGATCGTTTTCGAACATGTTGATGATGGCCTGCCACAGCAGCTGCAGATCTTCCTCGGAAAAGCCCGTGGATTTCCGGGCCAGGTTGGCGGATACATACCCTTCCACCCGGTACAGGCCGTAGGGAACGATGTATTTCCGTCCCATTTCCGTGCTCCGGCCTTCTTCCTGCCGCTTGGTCGTGGTGATGGCCACCCGGGTGATGGTGATTTCCTGGGGCATGATGGGATCGATGCTGTGGGCAAATCCCAGCTGTACAGGCCCCCGCACCTGGCCGCAGCTGAGAGCCCCTTTCACGAAGGTGGTCATCACAGCCCCAAAGGTACGGATATCATAGAAATTGCTGCACATAAAGTCCCGGATCTTCCGGTCCGCTTCCGGATCCTTCTTTTTGTCGATTTTCTTTACATCTTCCACGCCCAGATATTCCAGGGCCTTCTTGTCGTTCACTTCCAGAGGAACTGTTTCCCGCACATAGATCTGGTATCCGGGCTGGTCTTCTTTGGCTGCTTCCACATAATTGCGGATTTTCCGTTTCAGGCATACATCCGTCACCAGACCCAGCCCGGTTTCCGGGTCCACCCGGGGCATGTTCCCGGCATCCGGATCCCCATTGGGGTTGCCGTTTTCCACATCGAAAAGCACCACGAAATCATACCGGTTGCGAATTGCCTTGTTTTCTTCCATTATGCCTGTTCCTCCTTCTTTGTATAGCGTGCCTGGGTTTCCTGATAATACCCCAGGATGAACATCCCCTGTTCGTCCAGGGTCAGACGGCTGGGAATGGGATTTCCTTCATCGGGCACGGTGATTTTTTCCATCAGGCTGCCCAGCTTTTTCTGGGCGATCACCGCCAGACCCTTGTTGGTCCGGTTCAATTTGTTCAAATGGGCATTGGCCAGTTTCAACAGCACCGGAAACACCGCTCCCGGTGTGGCACAGGCCGCATTGAAATACCGGTCCTTGATGGTTGCGCTGACTTCGCTGGAATCTTGCTGCAGTCCTTCCAGCACGGCAAACATCCGGCCCAGCACATAAGGAACTGCCTTGCAGTTTTCATTGACGTTCATGGTAATTTCTCCACCCCACTTTTCCTGATGATTCTTTAACAGATAGGCTTTCACAAAGGCCGCTCTGGGATAACTGATCTTTCCGTCTCCGGAATCCGCCTTGATCCGCAGCAGGAACTGCCGGTACATGGCTTCCGGATAGGGCGTATCCTGGAGGATGCTCCGCAGCAGGCTCCCGGCCAGTAACGGGGAAGCCTGGCTTTTGGTGGCATTGGGATTCACCGATTCTTTCAGCAGCCGCCACAAGGGCAGAAATGAAGCCTGTTCCCAGGAAGGCTGGACAATTTCCAACCGTTTCTGATGCTTCTGGAGATGCTGCAGGGTGACCCCGAAGGTATTCTGCCAGAAGAACCGGACGGAAAGCCGGGCCGCATTGGGAGCCAGCCCCAGTACATAAAACGGTTCATCCGGCGAAAGGGTAATGCCGTCCACATCGGCGGCCACACCCTGGAGCATTTTGTCCAGCACCGCTTTTACGGTTTGTTCCCTGTTTTCCCCGGTTCCCGACGGATTCAGAAAATTCATGTAAACCTGCTGATACAGCGGTTCGGCCGATTGGGCCCAGAATACCACCGTAGTATCCCCGCAAAGAAGACTGTTCCCCTCCCGGATCAGCTGGTTCAAGGCAGTGGTATAGGCAAAGGCCGCATATTCGCTGACCGGGGCATTCAGTCCCTGATCGTCAGCATGACCAAAAGATTCCAGAGACGGTGCATTGAAAGAAACCAGTGCCGCTCCGGAGGACTGAGCCCCTCTCACATTTTTGATATTGGGATGGATCAGGGCGATTTCCGCCACCTTGTCCGTCACCAGGCACTGTCCTTTTTCGCTGTTCTCTCCCCCGCCTTCCTTCTTATACTCCATCCAGCGCCGGCGGATTTCCGGATCTTTCTGAGCTTCCTGGCCATTGACGGCAAACACCAGCCCTGAAGCCCCCACAATCGCATCCCGGTTTTGTTGGAACACCGGATTCTCTTCCGCCTTTTCCGGCTGCCAGCTGTCAAAGAATTTCAGGATTCCTCTGGCCACCGGCGAATCACACCCATCCAGCAGCTGATGATGGAAAGCCCGGGAAGCCTCAAAACACTGCAGGGACCGCTTGGGCTTTCCCTTGCCGTCCACACCGAAAAAATAGGAGGAATTGTCATACAGGAAATTGGGCCGCACGCCGCTGGACCGTTTGAACACTTCCGGAACCTGGAGCAGGGAATCAGCCAACACCGTCTTTTTCCCTCGCTGCACCTCATTCTGCAGAGAGAGGGCTCCCAGCAGTTTCCCATCCTCATCCAGCTGGATTTCCGCAGAGACCCGGGCCGCACTCCAGCCCGGTTCCTCCACCTTTCCCTGTTTCAACAGGGTTTCATAATATCTCACCAGTGCCTGCAGGATCATTGGTGCACCTCGCAGTTCCGGAGATCAAGGACTCCATTGACCAGTTTCGCCCGGAAAAACCGTGGGGTGATGTTCTGCAGATTCCGGTAATCCATGTCGTAGAGCATCAGTCCCAGATCCTGGGTAATGGGATAGGGCTGGATTTCCTCGTCATCCTCCACCAGCCGGAAAGAAGCCGGAAATTCCCGGGTGCCAAAATACGGCTGGTGGTAGCACTGGCCTTTCCTGGCCCGGCGGGTGAGCATTTCCCGGAATTTACCGGGATTGTCCGAAGCATTGGCTTTCTCCGTCATTTCAAAATGAAGGGTAATGCAGTAATGGACATTTTTCAGCACCGTGGAAGCCCGCTGCATAATGTCTTCATGGGTTGCCTGGACCAGCATTTTTCCGCCTCTGGCCCCGGCCAGGATGGTGCTTCCTAAAATCTTGCTTTTCAGTTCATTTCGCCGTACATTGGTAAACTGGATGGGGCTCAGCACATCGATTTCATCGATCACATACCGCAGCCCCGGATGCCAGAATATGGCTTCCACCAGTCCCCGGGCAGCTGAGGGAGTCATCACATCGTAACTCATCCGCTCCCCTTTCAGTTCCGGCCGGGTAAAACAGGCGTACTTCCCCCAGCAGTCGATTCTTACTCCATAACTCATGGAACCACCTCTGTTTCTCATTGATATCTGGTCAGGAAAACAATCCCCGTCCTTCTTCCGCCTGATAGGTAAGACCGGTTGCTTCCTTATACACGGACAGATCCCTCAGCACCGCCATCTGTTCGTCCAAAGCCTCCGTGACCCCATCCGCCAGCATCTGTTCATACAATCCCGGCTGAGGACCGTTCTGGGACCATACGCTGACCATATAACGGCCAGCCTTCCGCAGCAGCTGCCGGGTACGGATACCGTACTGGAGCTGTTGGACAATCTCCTGGGCTTCCTTATTCCAGGGAATCAGGACATTTTTCGTATGGTCTTCGATCAGTTTGAACTGTTGACCGATGGTGGCATATTTCCCGTTGCCAGACAATTCAACAATTTTCTTCTTATCCAATATAGCATCTTTTGCATGATAAAGCCAGTCAAAGTACTTGGCAATGGCTTCCGGCGCTGCCAGATCCGGGAATTTCTGCTCCACCATATGGGTGCTCTGCCGTTCCTGTTCAAGAAAATGGGATTTTCGGCTGTTTTCCGTGGCGAAAATATGGACCAGGCTATCCTCTGCTTGGCGCTTCCCTTCCCGGTTGCACCGGCCGGCCCCCTGGATCAGGGCGTCCACTCCGTTTTCCTCCACATAGACCACCGGGAAATCAATATCTACCCCCACGGAAATAATGCTGGTGGAAACCACCCGGCAGGGTTCTCCCCTTTTCAGTTTCTCCTTCATGGCATGGATCACCTGCTGCCGATGGGCCGGACACAGGTTGGTAGAAAGATAGAGATACTCTCCCCGGATCCGGCTGGCGATTTCCCGTGCCTCCCCTTTGGTCAGGCAGATGCACAGGCTCTGAGGCTGGGTATCCAAGGCTTCCGCCACCTGGTCATAGGACAGCAGCCCCTCATTGACCAGTTGAGTCCGTTTGAAAAAATCATAGAGGCCGGGAATGTCTTCCATCAGCTCCTGGGGCTTTCCCTGCAGGAACTGGTCCAGCCTTGGCTGGGTGGCACTGCACAAAAGGGCCGAACAGGAAAAATGGCGGACCAGGGCTTCCAGACTCCGAAGCACCGGAATCATATACTCCACCGGGAACATCTGGGCTTCATCGAACAGCAGAATGCTGTTGGCCACATTGTGGAGTTTCCGGCACCGGGAAGACCGGTTGGCAAAAAGGGACTCAAAGAACTGGACGTTGGTGGTCACGATCACCGGCGCGTCCCAGTTTTCCGTGGCCAGCCGCCGGGTGTCCATCTTTTCGTCCGTATCCTCATACTCCACCTGGCTGTGATGTTCAATGACGTTTTCCTCTCCCAGGTAGGACCGGAGGATGTCCGCCGTCTGTTCGATGATGGACGTATAGGGAATCACATATATAATGTGCCGCTTCCCGCAAGTCCTGGCCTTTTCCAGGGCCCAGGCAAAGGCAGAAATGGTCTTGCCGCCCCCAGTGGGTACCGTCAAAGTATAGATCCTGTCTTCCTTATCCTTCCCCTTCTGGATGCACCGCTGGAGGATTTCGCACCGTTTCCGGTTCAATGCATTTTGCGGATGGAAGAATCCCTTTTCCTCCAGGGCAGAAAAGAACCGTTCATGGAGCTGCTCCAAAGAAGCAAAACCGCCCCTCTGCACCGCACCTCCCTGCATATAGGCTTCCGTATCCAGAAAATCTCCATCCACCAGACAGGAATACAGCATCCGCAGCCAGAGCCCGCAGCCAATGAAATCCATCTGCCCCTGGCTCTGGAAATCAGAGATTGCCTGTTCGATTCCCTGGACGGGTTTGGGAGGCTCCAGTTCCTGCTTCCAGGCAGAGCAATCCGGAACTTTTTTCTTCATCCGCGCCGAAAACGTATTCTCTCCCGGCAAATCCGTCGGTGAACCCAAATCCGACAGCCCTGCATGGTGTCCGGCGATGCAGAAAGCTTCCATAGAGGAAGTGAGATTTCCGTTCCCCGCCAAAAGCTGGGCCCCGGCTGTAGAATGATCCACCCGGCCATGTTTCTTCCCCAAAAGATAATTCTGGAAATCTGCAGAATACTTTCCCACATCATGAAGAAGCCCACACTGCCGGGCCGCTTCTTTCATTTCCGGAGTGGGAGCAAACTCCTCCGCCAGCCGGGACACCTGCCGGAGATGATCCAGCAGAAGCTGAGGAGCTCGTTTTCCCTCCGGATCCAGGTGAGCCAGATAGATTGTTTTCGCCAAAGAATTCGTCAAATCCATCCCCTCCTTTTTCTCCCTCAACTATACCACACCAGCTATGTAAAAAAACTCCCAGTTTAAAAATAGTTCCTCAATCGTTGTATCCATCATCCGGCTCCAATGCCGTAAAGGCGAATCAAGACCGGCAAAGCTGTGTCGCCCGATGCGCCCGTTTCTAGGCAAACTGAGAAGCCCGCTCATCCGTTAATCTCAAACCGCAAAATCCTCGAAAATCGTTATATCCAGCATCCAGTTCCAATGCCGTAGGGGCTGCACGCCGGGCAGCCCGCTCATCCGTTAATCCCACACCGCAAAATCCCCAAAATTTGCGGTCAGAAAATAGGTTAACCTCAAAAATCGCGATTTTTGAGGTTTGGCATTCTTGCACATATTCATATTATAAAGGCATCGCCCATAAATAACAATACAGAGGCCGGGACGGGCTCCCCTGCGGGAAGCTCCTACGCCGTCTCCGTCGAACTGAGGATAACAATGAGGTTCTCCGGTTCACCGGCAACCTCGTCCACTCGATTGAAGAAACGCCATCCGACCTCAACGCTGTAGGGGTGCGCCGCAGGCACGCCCTTCCCGGCCACTGGCTGTTTTGATCCGACTGGAATTGGCGATTTTAACCCGACTCTAAGAAGGAGCCTGGTTCCATAACCACTTAGCCACCTAATCCCTTAACCACGTTCTTTTCCCTCGGAATCCCTGTTTCGTGGGTGGTCACAGCTGAACATTAACAAGTTCCCGCAGATACTCCCGGAACCCCGGCCCCAGGTCATCCCTTCTCAAAGCAAATTCCACCACAGACTTCAAATACCCCAATTTATCCCCGGTATCATACCTTTTCCCCTGGAAATTGTACGCATACACATGCCCCATATGGGCCATGACCCGCAGGGCATCCGTTAGCTGGATTTCCCCTCCTTTGCCAGGCCGGGTTTCTTCCAGGATATCGAACACTTCCGGGGTAATCACATACCGCCCCAGAGCCGCAAACCGGCTAGGTGCCATCCTTCTCCCCCAATGGCCCGCTTAATCGATCAAGCTCCCTATTTGCTCTTATACTGATTATAAGTCCGGAAAGAAATCATTCCGTCATGCTGCAGCCTGCCAACTACAATTCCAATTCCTTGCCGATGCGCAAATTCTTTTATTTTCTCAATAGAAATGTTCCGCATTATTTTTTACTTCAACAAATCATACCATGTCAACTCGTTCTTGAATTTTCGGCTGTCGGAGGCACTTTTATATTCTAGACAGATTTTTTTGAAATCTTTAACTGACGAAAACTGTTGTACAAAGTTTTCGCCATTTTTTACATCCATCTTGAACATCTGCCTGCAAAAAGCTGATACATGGAGTTTTGGATTTTTTGCCCGGGCACTTTTCCATTTCTCAATACAATGAGCCTTATGCACCAGAAGAATCTCGATTTCCGGACTTGTTACTATCTTTATTACCGGAATTTCATTCCCCATGCAATCTTTCCCCACTGACCATTTCTCTCCATGAGAATCACAAACATAAATTATGGCAACCGGCCCACCATAATCAAATTGGGTCGCTGCTCGTAGTATTTTAGGTCGGGTACTTTTCGTTCGTGCTCTGCAGAAATCAAGGGAATACTGCTTCTTGGGGAAATCGATTGCATCCGCTTCAGCCAGCCATTTTACAATCGCTTCTTCATTTTTTCCTTCGCATACGAAAAATAAATATGAGTACTGATCCAAAGCTGACAATGCTATTCCCCCTTTCTTACAAAATCAGCAATTACGTTTTTGGCAGCCTGCAAATCCTGGAAACGGGGCGCTGTGCCACCAATGGCATTTTCAAGAATCACCCTGCTCTTTGACAGCTCATTTCTCTTGATCATATCACTATAGCGAACACAGCTGCAGAAATTCTCTTTATCTCTCCTGGTAATATAAATATTATCCATTCGATCCATAGTATCCAAAAGCTCAGGGTAATGAGTAGAAAAAACCAGACAGGCTCCATAAGGATTGGTCCGAGTATCTGAAAACAATTCCATAAACCATTCCACAATCTTTTTATTGAAATGGTTTTCTATCTCATCAATAAAAACATATCCGCCGCTTTTTAGCGCACCCAAGATCACAGGGCCAAGAGACAAGCCTTTGATAGTTCCTGCTGAAAGAAAAAACAGCAAGCCAGAAGGATCTCCGCCATAAACTTTTCTTTCCTGGTTTTTAAAAAGCAGTTCCGATTTTACTTTACCATCTTCCCCTTTTGTAATGTTCAATTTCTTGATATTGGGATCAAAAACATTTAGGAAGAATTCAGGAGGTGCTCCTCTGAATGCAGCAACGTTAATATTCGTCTCAAGACCCAGAGGATGAATGGTCTCCTTTATATCCTTTATTCTTGAGGCAATACTGTCATCATCTTGAAGGTAAGGTGAATCCATCAATATCTGAGAGCGGAGGGAAGATTGACTCTTTGCAAAATCAAACAAAGTTTTACGAGTAACCGAAGAAAAGCTCTTTTCCTGCAGAATCTCTTCCTTATACACAAATTTTAATTCCCTATTAGGTTCTTCTGCCGTTATTTGTTCAATAATCTCGGATTTCAGCCGATACATACGACCCCTATGCAGAAAGAACACTTCCCATTCAAAAGGTACATGACTGGAAACAACTTTCACCAATTTACTTTGGATTGCAGGCATATTGAGGCTTTCATGTCTAAACAAAACTTGGGCTACAACAGAAAGCATTTCCAACACCGTTGTTTTCCCTGTGGCATTCAGTCCCGTAAAGCCCATAAGGACCTGGGAATAGATACCAGTTTTCAGTTTAAATGCCTTTAGAAGAGTATCTGGTTCATTAGGAGATTTTCGAACAGAATTCCCATTGGTAAAATCAACAACCACGCCCTCCTTAAAAATAGCTTCGTTTCTAAAAATGACTTTAAGCAGACGCATATATCTTCCTCCCTTCTGAATTCAACAACTCCTTCAACCATCTTAAAACCATAAAGCCATTTTACACTTGTACTTTATTAGACAATAATACCACGCAATGCAAATTAAAACAATATTTTTGTTTTAATTCGCATTGCGTGGTTGGATACCAGATGCTGAGCATCTGCCTTTGAACGTAAAAAACAGGAGGCCGGGATGGGCTCCCCTGCGGGTAGCCCCTACTCCGTCTCCGTCGAACTGAGGATAACAACGATATTCTCCGCCTGGTCAACGTCATTGCATGGCACCGGCCGTTTAGCCGGCCCACATTCGTCGGTTCAACGACATCCCCGTCCACTCCGATCGAACAAACAACATACGACCCCAACGCTGTAGGGGCGCGCCGCGGCACGTCCTTCCCGGCCACTGGCTGTTTTGATCCGAATGAAATTGGCGTTTTTAACCCGACTCTAAGAAGGAGCCTGGTTCCATAACCACTTAGCCACCTAATCCCTTAACCAGGTTCTTTCCCCCTTGGAATCCCTGGGTGGCTCAATTTTTGGCAATCACGTAACTTACTTTTTCGTTGACATTCCACTTCTCACTTAACCTTCCTCCCAATCCCTCGCACCTTCTCCTTCTCCTCCGGGCTCATGGCCATAAAATACACCACGGCTCCATAAAGCACCGTATATCCCAGGATTTTAAGAAGAAAGGCAAGTTTTCCGGTACCGGGAACCACATGATCCACTCCATATCCCACAACCAGACACAGCCCCACACTCAGACTGATCCGTCCAATCTGTTTCCAGAATTGAGGAATATCCAGACCGATATATTTTTTGTAGAAATAATTCATCACCACACCATTCCCCATGAGCATGGAAAATCCAGTGGCCACGGCACACCCGATGCCGCCGTACTTCATCCCCAAAGGAATGGCCAGCACCAGGTTCAGCACCCCGGTAAGAAAATAAATCTTCGCCCGGAAATCATAGCGGTTCATGGCCTGGAGAATGGCCAGGCCGATGTTCTGGATCAGGTCAATGGTAAAAGGCATGATGATCAGGATGGTGATCCAATAGGAATCTTCAAAACCTGTTCCAGCCCATAGATGAATAAACTGCCGGCCGAAAATCATAAACCCGGTGGCCACCAGTGCCAGCAGGTAATACTGCCAGCGGCCGATCTGGATAAACAATGCGGACAATTCCATCATGGGTTTTCTCTGTGCCACCATCTCCGTAATATGAGGCAGGTACACCCCGGAAATAGCGGTGGATAGAGCCATATAGTTCATATAGATCAGAGATGCAATTGAATACACTGCCACAGCGCCCGTCCCCTGGACAATCCCCAGAATAATCTGGTTGGTCTTCCAGAATACCTGGTCGATGAGACTGACACAGAATACACTCAATGCCAGCTTCTTGAAATCACGGAACAACTCCTGGTTCCAGTAATGGAATCGGATGGTAATGTGCAGCCTGACAAAACAGTAGTAAATCCGTGCCAGGATCAGCCCTACATTCAGCGCCGTCTGGGCCACCGCTACTGCCATGGCCGTAGGATACTTCTGGAGAATCAGAATGACCAATGCCGGCTGCAGAATCAGCTGTACCGTTTCCAGCCCCTTCAGGAACAGGAATCTTTCATGGGCATTGATCACTGACCGGAACACCATGGTGGAAAGGCTCACCGCAATGTTAAACAGCAGCAACAGGAACATCTGCCGGGCTTCCTGTAACTCCCCTGCCGTCATACTGGCCCCGAAAATTCCATCCAGATTCCAGTAACAGATACTCCCCACCAACAGCGAAAGCGCTGTGGCTCCCCCATACCCATACAGAGAAATGGACAGGATGTTCTCCATCCCCACCTTGTCCTTCAGCGCCTTGTACTTGGTATAAAACCGGGTAACCGCTGCCGTCAGCCCAAAATCCATGATGCTGAAATAGGCAATCAGGGATCCGATCAGCTGGTACAGTCCGTATTCTGATTTTCCAATGTAATGCAGAAGAATGGGGACGTAAAGGAATCCGACGATGGCGTGAAGGGCGATATTCAGATAGCTGAGTAAGATTCCTATTTTACGTTCGTTCATTATTCATCCAATCTTTATATTTCTGTAGTTTCTTGATAAATGTCTGCATATGCGTAAGCTAAGATTATCCAATATGTATAAAGCCATATTAAAGATCCATTGCATCCAGCTACAGCACTGCCAATCAATGACAACGTAATAGCTAATGTATCCAATTGATCATACCCAGTTGTCTGTTTGAGCTTTCTCAAAAGCTTCAAGAAAATATAAAATAAGGGTAATAAAAATGTTATCAGACCAATGATACCATACTGTGCAAATTTAGATACATACTCATTCAACGCATCTAAGCTATATTTTAGCGGACCTTGTTCATTAAAACTCCGGACCCATAATTGAACTTCTTGATTTTGCAAGTCGTATTCATTAAAATTATGAACCGTATAGGAAGATGTAAGCTGATTCCCCACGCCAAATAACGGATGTTCAATTCCTGTCTTTAAATTAGAACGAATTCGAGCATACCGTGCGCCATTGCTCCTGGCATTTTTTTTCGTTAAAGATCCAACATTATCACTTAAATAACTTTCTACATTAACAGATTTTTGATGCTGTTGCTGCATAAAATTTTTAATAAACCCTACTGATAATAAAAGTGAAAACACAGAAATTCCAAATATAATTATGACTCGCTTTAAATATATTTTTCTTGTTAAGAAAATCGACATAAAAATAAATAGAATAAAAAGGCCCCAATACATTGCCACAGGAGTGCGTGCTTTAGTCATAAAAATTAAGAAAGTATAGAAAACAGTTAAAATCAGTTCAGGTGTCAATATTTTTTTTGCTTTCAAAATTTGCAACCATAAAAAAGGCAACGCAAATCCTGCATAATTGCCCATTTGAGATGGTTCTGAAAATACAGAACGAAGTTGATTTTTCCAAAGAAGTGGAGGCCACCAGCCATGTTGTATTGCTGTTGTATGCAACAGTGGATTGATTTTCATCAAAATAAACTTAGCAAAAGGATTACCTGCTAAATAAAGTAATTCAATGCAGGAATAAACTGAGAGAATACAAACAGTCACAGTGACGCATTTATATAATAAGCTTAAATACACCGGATACTTTTTTTTTAAGATTATGTACAAAATAAAAGAGAAACCAAAGGTATAAAGGACATAGGAAATTGTCCCCTTAACTGCTCTGATTCCAATCCAGCCAACTAAGAGGTTTTGTGCCGATATAGTAATATTATGCTGCTGAAAAAATTGAAGTAACCGTGGTAGTTTTTCAATTTGAGAGATAGGTCCGGATAATATTGCGTCATAATACGGATAAATCAATAATCCATGAATACTGCTAATCAAAAAAACACATAATAAAAAAGCTAAATATTTCAGCTTCTGTCTTTCTTGAATTTCAAATTTTATTTTTCCCGTATACAATTCTATTAGCCTTAATAAAAATAATAAGCTTAGAGAGTACCATGTTAATTTATTAGCAAACCCACTGCTAATGGTATTCAATTGCAACATTTTAGGTATATTATCAAATATCAATGAAACTATAGAAATACCAATAAGAATACTATATCTATCCATAAGTCTCCTTTCATATACAACATAACGTCTTCCGGACGATATCTTTAAAACATGAGAAAGTTAAGGACTTTGTTTTTTATATAAATTAAGCTTCTTTTTTCCATAAATTCTCGATTTTTATTTTTTGCAATATTTTTTTAAAATATTGCTTAACAAAAGACATCCTCCATACAATAAAATATTTTGATGCATTATCAATCTATACTGCAATCTCCCTTTCCATCTCATAGCAGAAGTATCTGCATTTTTTCCCAAGTACCATAATGTATTTGAAAAATTTTTCTTAGCAGAAAGATATCTCTGTAAAATAGAAGCATTCTCATTTTGAAACTCCATTTTAATCAAGTCTTTTAAAATCATGATAGCTCTTTCAGGCAATTGTGCCTTTAAGTAATTCTCTTGATCAATTTCCTGCAATCTTTTAAATAATAGTTCAAAATTTTTCCAATATGATGCATTGTAGCTCTTTGTTGCCTGTCCTTTCCGTACAACGTAATAATACAGAGGTTCTTGCATTATATACATATTGTTTATGTTACACAACACCTTAAAGATACCGACCTGATCTTCACTATGGATAAGATCCTTTCCGGCCTCCAATGCAGCATGTACAAAGTTGCGTTTAAAAAGCCTAGTACAGAGGAATCCGGACATTCCTGCCAATCCTGTAGATTTATCATACAGAAAATTACTTGATAAAAGCTGATATATATTTTTTTTATCATAATAACCAGGTGCAGGACGGACTGTAGCAGGCATTTCTCGTCCATCTACTACATCATAATATTGACAGGAAACCAAATCAACCTGGTATTTTTGTTGAAATCGCAGCATACGTTCTACAATTTGCAGCGAAACGTAATCATCTGCATCAACAAACATAATAAATTCTCCGTGGGAGTGGAAAAAGCCGTTCAATCTAGCTGCAGTAACTCCAGTATTCTCTTGCGCAATAAAGTATATCCGCGAGTCTCTCTCTGCATATTGTTTGCAAATAGACACACTGTTATCTGGACTTCCATCATCTATTACAATAATTTCAATATTTTTATAGGTTTGTAACACTAAACTATCCAAGCATTTAGCTAAATAATCTTGGACTTTATATACGGGTATAATAATAGACACTAATGGTTTTGATACTAATATTTTATCATCCATTGATTATTCCTTTGAAAACTTAATCGTTCTTAGTTTTTCCTTCCATTACATCCATCATTCTTAAGTACATATCCTTTAAATTCTTAGTTGCTTTCCATCCGAGATTTTCCAATTTACTGATATCTAAATGAAGATGATGGGAAGGCGGAAATTTAAAACTTGTTTCTGTTTCATTATAAGGGAATTGAACTTGAATTTTATCTTCCGCAATTTGTTGTACTACCAACTGTGCCATCTCGACAATACTGCAATAGGTTTCTGGATTCCCTGCATTATAGGATTCTCCATTCGCGCCTTCTAAAAGCACTGTTAAAATAGCAGTCACCGCATCTGCTGTATAGAGATATTCTCTCTTACTAGTCCCGCTGGTTTGCAGAACTATATCTTTCCCGTCCATGGCATCTCGGGCAAATTCGGCAAAAACCCGTTTGTCATCTTTCAAAACGCCGGGCCCAAATGTCTGCGCCAAACGAATCACCTTAGCTGGTACATGATATTCCTGCGCATAGCTGGCACATAAATTCTCACAAAGCCGTTTGGCAAGGGGATAACAGCTGCGTACCGTCATGGAATCCAACGTACATCCCTGAGATTCCGGGATTAATGTATCAGCCTGGGGAGCGCCATAAACTTCCATACTGGACAAATAGACAAAACTTTTTACTTTTTTTTCTTTTGCCAGTTCCAAAAGATTACTTGTTCCCTTGACCGCGATTTGAATGGTTTCCACAGGATGCTGTACAAAGAATAAGCTGGCTGTAGGACTGGCTCCATGGATAATATAATCTACTGGAACATTGATGGTGGGAAGATTTTCAACGGTACCCTTTACAAAATGCAGGTTTTCAGTTTCATGACCAAAAATCCGTTCAGCTTTCTCTAAGTTCCGGACCAGGGCAAAAATCTTTACTTGTAAATTTTTAACTTTATTGGCGTAACAAAAAGCTTTAATGACTGTTGATCCAATTAGTCCGGTACTACCAGTAACCAAAACATTCTGTCCTGCCAACTTATCCCAAGGAATATAAGCGAGTTGGCTGATGGCAGCCAAGTCTTCTTGTAATACATCCTGATTTGCACTCATATTTTCCCCTTATAATCCTAGAATCTGCAAATTTTCCCGAGCATCCATGATGGCCCGAAAAACATAAAAATCAGATGGTGTGGTAATCTTGATATTTTCCGCTGGACCTTCTACCGTAAAAAGTTCATGTCCATAATACTGCATTAGGCTGGCCGAATCAATAAAGTCATTGATTCCTTCTGCCCGTGCATTTTCATGGGCTTCATAGATTTCCTGCAGTTTAAAGCATTGAGGTGCCTTAGCCATTTCGCAGCGAGAACGGTCGAAGATTTGGCCCACTCGATTGTTCTGTTCCTCCTTTAAAAAAATGGTTTCAATTGCAGGAGACACAGTAATCCCATTGCCATTTTCCTTTACGCTGGAAATGCATCGTGTTATGGTTTCTTCATTAACTAAAGGCCGCACTCCATCATGGATCAAAACAGTATGGTCTCCTCCATACAATTCCTCTGCAGCCTTGATTCCATGATAAATGGATTCTTGCCCGGTAGACCCACCTGGAACAATCTTAGCAACTTTCATAATCCCAAATTTTTTCAGAAGGGAAGCAGCGTAATTAATCCACCCTTCCAAACAAACAAGAATGATATGATCAATCATGGGATGATTTTCAAAGTTTTCCAATGTATAAATCAGTACTGGTTTCCCATGCATTTCCAGAAATTGTTTTGGTTTTGACTTTGTATTCATCCGCTTGCCAGTACCACCGGCAAAAATAACGGCAATGTTCATAAGCTCATTCCTTTACATAGACTTTCATATCATGAGTTTGTCTTTTTTCTACGGGTGGCAATTGCATATAATCACCATAAAGTCCACGAAGGTAAGAATCCCAGCAGGAAAAAGTTGGAAACTTATGACCTTCAAACTCTACCATGACCTGCTTTTCAAACTCGCTTTTCAGCATACGCTCTCCCGTACCATAAAGGCCCCAAGTGATGGCACCAACATACTGGTAATTGTCATAAGGATACTTTTCAGCAATTTTTTCTATGTTGCGGGTACATCTTTTCTTTCCATAAAAATTTGCCAAAGGTTTTAATAAATATTTAGCACATTTATGAAATGTATTTTTTCCTTCACCAAGTCGAACATCTGCCAACGTATAAATTTTACGATAAAAATCGCATTTTGTGTAAATAGAATGAATTTCCTTTAAAGAATCAGGAAGTCCGTCTATTGGAAATATATCAATCCATAATTGATTATTTATATCATCTACAGTATATTGCTTTTTAACTTTAGTATCAATATCAACGATTTTAGCAAAGGGTGCCGTAAAATTACCTAGGCGTTCTGCTCTCAATTGATATCTGTGCGAAGTATTAGGATAACAATCAATAAGTTTCTCATAATCTTCTCTTGGCATACAAACATCAATATCATCATCCCAGGGAATGAATCCATGATGCCTTATAGCCCCTAAAAGAGTCCCTCCGCATAAATTAAAGCGAAGATTCTCTTCAGTACAAAATTCTTGAAATGCAAGTAAAATTTGCAATTCTTTTTGCTTTATTTGTTCACTTGTCAAAAGTTTTGTTTTAGTTTCTCCCATAATCCTATTCCTCAAGTAGGTCAATCACATGGCAAATTTAATAGTTGAATTATTTCCTTCTAACCAGCTCTTATATCTATTGTTCTTTTCTATATCTAGTATTCCGGATAAAATCCCAAATATATGAGCTCATATATTTGGGTATAATTTCATTAAGCAGTACAGCAAACTTAACTTTAATTTCAACATTAGAATCCAATATAATATCTCTCAAGTCCATTCGTAATATACTTTGGCAATTTTTTAAAACATTTTTCTGATTGTCAGTTAAAACTACAGTGCCAGTTTTAGCAAGGCAGGCTAAAATAGCCATTTTCCATAATCCAGCTTTACTAACCTTAAATCCTTCTTTTTCATATAAGTCATACCGTTCCTTTGAAATTTCAGCGGATTTTATACTTTTTATAATGTTAGAATCATTGGTTAAACTATCTGCTCTACGTACATAATAATAAAGACATTTAGATGAAGTTATGATTTTATTTAATCGTAAAGAAAGATTGGTTAATAATTTATAATCTTCCAGAACAACAGCCCGTTCGTCAAATTTTAAATTTTCATACAGGCATTTTTTTACTACTTTAAACATCAAAATACTTTTTAACCGTAAATCTAACGATAACTCAAAGATAAGCTGTTCTTTTGAAATTTCATGCGGATATCCGTTATGGACTTCTTCTATTTTTCCATAATGATCTGTATAATAATCAAACAGCAAGCAATCTGGTTTTTCTTTAATTAAAATCCTCTTTATAGTATTCTCCCAATCAGAACTCAAATAATCATCAGAGTCTACCCACGCAATATATTCGCCTCTTGCTTTTGTCAATCCCAAATTTCTTGCAGAAGCTACTCCTCCATTTTCCTTACTATATACAAAAAAATTTTGAAACTTTAGGGCATATTCTTTGCAAATATTATAGCTATTATCCAACGATCCATCATTAACACAAATTACTTCAATATCATTATCCAATTGATTAACTAAGGAATCCAGACATCGTCTTAGATATTTTTCCACATTATAAACAGGAATAATAACACTTAATAACATTTAATTACACCCTATTTCTAAGAAATTTCTTATAGATATATTCTCTATAACTATTTGGCATAATTCTTACAATACTTCTTACTGCACAATTAAAGAAAAATTGTGTCTTTGTAATAAAGCCACAATTTAACATGAATTTTTGGAATAAAAGGTCCTGCCTTAAATAATCTATACCACCTCTTCTTTTAAAAAGTTCTTTATCTGCTCGACAATAAAGCAGCACTTCTTGTAAATTATCCATTTTATGTTTTTTCACAAGCATTCTAATACAAAGATCATAATCTTCAAACCAGAGAAAATGCCTGTAATTCCCACTAGCAAGAACCGCAGATTTTCTAAACATAACCGAAGGGTGTCGCATAGGATTTCTTTTTTTTGCAAATTTGATAATATTTTGGCTTCCAGCTGGATATTTAACCAATTGATCAGGATGATGAAAATCAGAGCTGAATTCTTCTACATTGGTACCGATTACAGCAATATCGGGATGAGTCTGTAAAAAATCCAACTGTTTTTGAAAACGTTCTGGATGACATATATCATCGGTATCCATTCTTGCCACTATTTCATTTCTACATTCTAAAAGTCCATCTCTTAATGCAATGCCTAATCCTTGATTTTTTTTGTGAATTACAAAATGAAATAATCCCGTTGTCTCTTGGTATTCTCTCAAAACATTTTCAAGTTCCGGTGTAAGCGGACCATCTTTTACCATAACAATCTCATCAGGTTGAATAGTATTATTTAATATACTATTCAAAGACTCTCTGAGAAAAGTTGGATTTTCGTTTTTATAGATAGAAATTAAAACTGAAAATTTATCCATTTTTATTACCTTTTTTACATTATATTTTTACATATACCATAAAAGTTTCATATTTATTAAATAATCTCGCAAAAGTGGTAAATTAATTAGCCAAGACAAAATATCAATGGCGGCAACACAAAGAATAAGTTCAACAATCTTCCATATGCTAAATATATTAATATTTTTACCATTTAATGCTACAATAAATCGTATAAGCATATGAATAGAACATAAAAAAGCTCCTAATACTAAATCAGCAATAAACACTATTTTATATATGCTAACTGATGCCATATTTTGAAATACAGAAGAAGAAATAGTTATAGACGTAACAAAAGCAAATGCAATGGATGAAAAGATGCCTAATATGGTTATATATTCTCTTTCAATTTCTTTGAGTTCTCCTTTGAACTCTTGTTTTATCTTCTCTTGAAAATCGCAAAATCGTTCTTTAACAATATCATTTACATTTTCGACTTGATTCACTGCCAATTAGGAATGATCATAAAGTTTGATAATTATTTTTCTGCAATCCCTTTTTTCAATTTTATTTTCTTCATTTAGCACATACTCTAAGAGTTTTTTAATATTAGTGTTGAATATTCCCCTTGTCTCATTATCTAGAGAATATATGTAATTCGTCAATTCCGAATAAAGTATTCGTTCTAATTTAATATCACACTCTATATAATTGATTATGATATCTACTAACTCAGAACAGGAAAATTCTTGCGTGCTCTTGGATAATTTATCACAAACTTTCCTCATCAATTCTTTAGTCGAAGTATATTCACTAGATTCACGTTCGACGACATTTTGTCTACTATCATTTTTTAATAAAGCTTCAATATTCTCTTTCATCACTTGAAATAGTCCTTCAATGAATCTATTGTTATAATACCACGAGAATGTGGAATATGTGCATCTTTCCATGGTGCCTGATTATGCGTCAACTCAACAAGAGAGGAAGCCGAAAATTTAGCCATTTGATTAATTACCAACTCGATATTTTGTTGATCCTCCTTGTGAATTTCACCTTTATCATATTTTACTCTTTTGAGGAATTCCCCATCATTTTCATAATAATATTCAATCGAAGGAATACTATTACCTCCAAATCGTTTAAACTCATGGTAAACTTCAGGGACTACAGGTCCAAAGTCCCATGCTTCAATTTTTTCGCGAAAGCATGGTTGTTCTTTATCAGTAAAAACTACAAAATATGCTTGAATAAAATAAAGTAATTTCTGTAATTTTAAATTGGAAATACCATATCCTTTTTGATTACAGTAATTAACCACATATCTTGCAATCGTTAATGCATCGTACATGATTTTTCTCCTTCCAACTCCTTTTAGGTCAACCCCATTCATCTATTTCATTTTATCCTCTAAAAGCCTATTATATCTATTATACCGGTTGGCCATAATTTTGCAAGAAGGGATACAGCAGATCATATCAAACTGTATGTAATAACTCAACAGCTACTACTGGAGATGACTGTTAGGTTATTTTTTATACTCCAGAAAAAGCTTTATCTATCCCCCTGCGGATCTTCCGCATATGTCTTTTCGGAACTATTCCGGTCCGGTTCTGGGCATCCAGCCGCCGATTGAATTTTCCTTTTGCTTTTACCGCATAAGTGATAAAGTTTCCTTTTTTTCGGCTATACTGTCCCCTGGGAAATGCCCCTTTAATGGAATATCCTCTATACAGTTTGCCGCATCTGGTCCTTTTGCCATGGATTATGCCTTTATGCCTGGCTATGGTTCTCAGCTTTCTGTAGAGTCGAGTATAATATCTGCTCACAGTTTTATCCCGTATGGTTACTGATTGGCCATCAAAGGAAAAGCCCAGGAAGTTGATTTTACTGTGGGTGTTATCTTTCTGTTTCAAGTTCACCACGGTATGCTGTGCTGTATAAAAGTAAATCTGGGTTTTCTCCGGAGACAATTTCACCAGAAACGTTCTGTTGTTTTTCCCCTTCCTTCGAAACATTTCACCAAGTTTGGCTTTGACCAAATTGAACGGTTCTTCTGTGAATTTCTTTCCTGTAGGAAGCAGGATGATAAAATCGTCTGAATATCTCCGATAATATCCGTCGAATGGCGCCACCAGTTTTTTAATTTCCTGATCGTATTCAATCATGTAAATATTGGCTAATACACCGCTCATGGGGGATCCTTGCGGGATTCCGTAGCTTTTATGGTTCTTCTTGATATAAAATTCATCTGCATCCGTTCTTCTTCTGCTGCGGCTTAGTTTCCGGAAATCTGCAGGGTCTAGTATTGTCTTTTTTTGTGACAGTTCTTTGGGGGTCAAGCCCATATATTTCTGGATGGCGGAAGATTCTGCATAGCTGTAACTGGTGACGGATTTGAACACCTGATAATAGTCTTTGGGAAGGAGCTCCTGGTCCAATACCTGGCAAATGCACTTTTTCAGGTAATCATGGTCAATATAATCAAAGAAATGGGTAAAGTCTCCAATAATGACGTAACAAGGTCCATGACTTATCAGGAAATAAAAAGCCTCTTCAGCAAAATCAATATTGGATTGCCCTTTCCTACAGTTACGGTATGCAATGGATACTCGAGAAAAATGATGCCGCTGTGTATATAGATTATAGAAATTATTTAACAAGGCTCCATAGTAACGATAAATCCATGAATCCCGATGGGCAGCAAAAAGAATATCTCTGGTTTTGGGTGTCCTGTCGATCTTTCCATCTTTTATCTTCAGTCTGGATTCCTCCAATGTAAAGTGGAGAAAAGGATAGAAGGCATGTGTACTGATTTTAGCGGGATCTGTTACATAGTTCCAGACCTTGTCATTAAGACTTTCCCGATAGTCAAAATGAACATAATCCGATCTTTTATACTGTAATTCTTTTCTGATAATTTCTTGTTTATCCATATAATTTCCTTTATTAAATGAAAAGCCCACCAATCTCGAGGGATAGATTCGTACGATTAGTGGGTATAACATTAGAACTGAGCCACATGGGCCCCTATCCCGATAATTCATAAGCACCTATGGCATAATAGAATTGTCCACAGGCGTAACCTCAACCATCAGTCTGGTTGTTCAAGTCGTTACGCTCCTGGATACCATATTCCACAGCAGCGCCAGAGAGGAAGATAGGCCAATTGGTTTATCTTTCTCGCCCTGTCAAGCCGTAAACATAGTATGGGAGGAATTGACTTTGCTAAGGTTATCCGGCAGAGCCATTTGCGCCTGCCGTACCGGAACCGCAAGGGTTCGTTGGTTTTATCATAATAGTTGGTAAGAGAATTGTCAATATGCCATTGAACTCACGTTTGCTTTTACATGCATGCTCATTTTTGATTAAATGTAAGCTTGAATGTAAGGGGTTAAACAGGAATATGTGACCAGGAGCAGGACAACCATGCGACAAGGCTGCGCCAGTCTGGTGCAGCCCCTACGGATCTTCAGCAAAGGTTGGTGCAGCAAGCGGACCCTAAGGTTAGTGTATTATGGAGATTAAAAGAAAAAAGTCCGTTTTGTGTCCTTTTGAAAGGCCCTCATACATTCTTTATATGGAACTCCAGGTTCATTACACGTATCATTTTGACATCCATACACTGAAAATCTTTTTCATTAAAAAACGCATAATTGACGCCATGATAATCCCGATTGAGAGTACTGAAAAAACAAATGCCATCGTAGCCAAGACTCTTGACAAAGTCGGCAATATATTGTGAAGGAAGATAATCCAGCACGCTGTCATTCCTTCTCATTGGTTTGGCTATATCCAAACTGATTTCATGTAAAATTTTAACGTTGACAGCATACCAATCCAAGCCAATACCAGCTGCAAAAGGACTCAGCTGATCTAACTATCTTAAATCAACCAGGTTGACTTTCCGAGTAGGCGTAAAAGTAGCCACAGTTACATCATCAAAATCTCTTGCTCTGATTTCATGAAGCGTGGTTTCCATCGTATCAGCCAGATATAAACAAGGAATCCCTTTGGAATTGACTCTTCCCTCGGATGCCCTATCTGGCGGAGGTGCCCCCATTTGATTTTTTGCATACATTTCACCCTTACTGATTCGAGAACGATACAATTCGGTTCCCGGCTCAATCTCCAAATGTAATGTTTCGCTATTTAATAATTGCTGTAAAACATCCAGATTTAAATGGTTATGAAATCTTTGTTTATGTTTCAATCCTTGAGAAAAATCAATCCAACTTTCATCTCTGGTAAGGCAGTTATCTCGTAAAAATTGTGAATCACCAAATACGCCCAAACCTACAAGTCCTTGAAATATCGAATCATTTTCTGTATATTCATTCTTGCAAATTGCTAAAATAATCCGACGAATCTGCTCTGTTTGTAAAGCAGGAGAAAATATTTTCCAATCTTCACGCAACATGTTTTCTATTCTGTCAAACCTCTGTCGATTTTCATTTTCCATTTCGTTGCCAGGCACATACAAGCTGATAATTGAGACAATGTTTGCTTCAAGATCATTGTTCTGGCTTTTTTCCGTGTCATATATCGGAACATTATCCATGTCCCGTATGTCACAGTGCCCAATCTGATTTTCAGATTCTATGATGGATCGAAGTTGTACGTCTTGAAAACATTCAATTCCTATCCGCATTTTATTCAACTCCATTTAAATAGTGATCCATTAGTTCGAGATGATGCATAATGGAATATTTTTTTACGGTTCCCAAACCGGGATATCTACGATTTTTATTGGTATCCAACAAGAATTCTAATCCATGGGTGCGAAATGGTTTATTTTGCGTATACCAGGTGTCCAATTTATCTATGGCTTCCCCGTATTTTCCTGCCGGGTCTTGGATATCTTCATTTGAATCAGATACAAAATGATGGACTCTTAAATCGTTGTTTTTGTCAAAATAAACCACATGGATTGCTACTGCCAAAGGGGCAAAACCTGATTCATTATATTTCGCACCAATAACAGAGTAGTCAGAAAATCCTATATATCCTTCCGATTCAGTGCCTATATGATCATCAGAGAAAAACTCATCGTCTTTTTTTGCATAGTCTGCATTTCGTTCTTTCATTGGAAAATGATCTTCCAACAGAATTTTTCCGTTCTGAATTCTTCTCTTGAATTGCCTTTTATCAGGAATCAGTGTATATGTAGGTTCCTCATCTTCTCCGAATACCTTTGTATAGAATGCATAGCAATCCATATCTTCATTGATAACCATTAAATTATCATGTGAAATTCCATGCAGCTTGGCAACAGCACTTTCATTCATCAAAAAAGCCGTAATCTTTTTACTCTCTGAAATGCTGTCTGCATATTGTTCCTGTGATTTCTGATCTTTCGACATCTGATCCCAAAAGCTCCCATATTGAGGGTTTTCTATTAATGCATAGGACTTGTTTTTCTCTTTAAAAGCTTGTAAGGTCTTTATTAAAGTGGGCGAAAATCTGACTGGTTCAATAACCGGAACTACTCTTTCAGAAATCCATCCATTATTTACCAAATCTCGTAAAGCAAGAAGTTCAAATTGTCTTCCTCTCAGATAAGGATAATATGTTAAGCTCATTTTTAACCTCCATATACTGTCGTCAAAAGCTGATTCAGTTTGGGCAGACACTGTTCTCCTGTTTTATCTGTATAAACTAGAAAGCGCAGAGAGTTCGGTACATAAACAATAGAGTCTCTTTTTTCCATGCAGATTCGGCTTTTCAGCTCTCTGAGCATCTCTCTTTGGGCTGTTTGTATATCCATTTGAGAAAATAAGGTATAGCAAGTTTTGTAATACGTAAAAGAATCACAGTTAGGTAAAGATTTTCCTGAACGTAAAAGGACTGATTCAAATTCGTCTTTTCTTAAAATTTTATAAATGGTCTCTATATCAAAGTAATCTCTGTTATCAATTGCCTTGCGTATAATACGCAAAGCCCCCCGTTGTGTCAAAACCATGATTCCCGTCGATGATGGCACAATTTTTTCCACCTTCTCCACATTTTTTTCATATGTCAGTACAATTACTTGGGAAAAGGCTTTATAGTAGTCATTGATTTGTGTTTCCAGACGATCCAGATTATCCAGCTCTGTTTTGATTTCATAAACACTTCCACGACCATTTATCATAACAAAATCAGCCTTGGAACGTGCAATCGGAAATTCGGTGAAAGCGACTGTAGTACGTGGATTATGATTTTTCAGCAGAATTTTATTAAACAGGGAATTTTTATAATAGTACTCTGTCCGATAAGAATGGGCTATATAAGAATAAATTTGACTAAAAAGCTGATCATAAGTCATGCCATCAGGATTCTTGATATATTTATGAATTGCAGTTGCAAATAGGTGATCATGTTGATTCTCAAGAAGATGTTGAAGCATGGATTTAGAAAAAAATCTTTTTAGAATTAAGTCTGACTTCATACTTCTTCATCTCCTTTTTATAAATTCATCACATTCCGAACGTCTTTTTACTATTATATCTATTTCTTACTAAAAGAACAAGGTTAACAAGTTATTGGGTATATGTCAACAAGTTTCTTGATAATACCTTCATCACAATATCGCTATTCAGTAACAAATGCAGTGCAGAAACAGGACCTGTGACCAATCGAATGATTCTTGCAACACCCTCTGTAGGGCTGCATTTCCCTGGCAATAAGGAGAATCAACCTAAAAAATGCTCAATGTCATCGTCGAAATTAATGATGGCATTGAGCAAAGATAATATTTTTAGATATAATCCGGATAATAGAGTTGTATATAGGTTCGGGAAGCAAACTGATCTGTCATACCTCCGATATGATCTGCCACCATTCTTACAAAAACATCGTCCTGCTGGAGAATGGTAACTTCCCTGCTTACTCTTTCTCTGGAAAACTCTCTTGCTTTGATTCTATAATACTTTTCCAGCATATAATCAGGTAGCTGCAAAGGATGTTTATAATAGGCTTTGAACAGCTGCTTAATGAGATACTCAGACTTGGCATCAGAAACACTCACTTCTTCAGAATAAAGGATTTTATCATTCATCCAGCGTTTTAGTTGTTGCACCTGCTTTTCAACTTCCAAGGAAAATTTTATGCACTGATGGTCGAAAATATAATCATGCCCGGTTGCTTTCTCCCTTCTTACTACATAAGATTCAATTTCCGGCCGAGAAACTCTATATACATCATTAATTAAAAATCCTACCAGATGTTTAATAATAAGGGATCTCGTATCATAGCCTGGCATCTTGCTGTTTCCAGGGAGAGAAACCTGATAAACATCCATACATTTTCTTACTATCGGCTGCTGTATCAGCTCACCAAAATCAATAGCCTTGCTTCTCACACCATCTTCCAAATCATGTGTGCATTGGGCAATCTCATCAGCGATTCCAACCACCTGTCCTTCCAACGTAAATGATGGAGCATCCAAATTGATATCGAGTAAATCCAATTCAGGATATTTGTAATACTGTCCACTCTTATCCTTTACTCTTGTATGCTTCAATATTCCCTCCCTTACAGCCAGTGTCAAATTAATACCCAGATAATCCGAACAACGGGTTTCTATCTTATCGACTACCCGAAGAGACTGAAAATTATGTTTAAAATTCTGCCCAATAGGTCGAACGTCTTGATCAATACCATTCAATAGGATTTTATCCAAGGTTCTTTCACCAACATGGCCGAAGGGAGTATGTCCCAAGTCATGCCCCAAAGCAATGGCTTCTACCACTTCGTCATTCAATTCCAAAGCCTTGCCTATGGACCTGGCAATTTGAGAAACTTCCAAAGTATGGGTTAACCGATTTCTGAAATGATCCCCTTTATTGGCATTGAACACCTGTGTCTTATGCATCATTCTTCGAAAAGACCGAGAGTGTATAACGCGGTCACGATCCCGCTGAAATGGATCCTGACTGACTACGCCTATTGTAGGTTCGTTTTCTGGATGAATCCGTTTTGAAAAGAAAGCAGAATCATTTTGAACAGCCCATTTTTCCATACTAAAACACCCCTTTTGTTGCAAACAATCTCATCAGATTGGTTTCTCCCATATTTTGGTATTCATTGATGCATTTACAGTATTCACACTCCCGGATGTTTAAAGGAATAGACAGACCGGCTTCCTGTATACCCTGAGATAAGGCCTGGTAAGCCAGTCGGAACAATTCGGTATATTTTTCCGGTGGTCTGTCCAGTATGATTTTCTGCAAATATTTGAAATTGGTAAAGCCAACTTGATGACAAGTAATCATTTGCTTAAAATCTCCCTTTTGAAATCCCTTGCCCAGTTCATCAAGACTTGTAAAATACCAATCATTACATTTCAGGTACGGCTTCCAATAGCACGGATTTGATTTTGTAATTAATATCCTATTGGCAAAGCTTTCCTGTAACAGCATCTGCAGATCAAATACAAATAATACAGGACCGTAATAATTAGGTTTTCGGATTCTGTCATGGATGTCTACGGAATCAAAAAACAGATCATTGTATACATCCAATTTTTGATCGTTACAATCAGTATACTGACTTGTTTTTGGGAGCCTGCTCGTATCAAGATATTGCCGGGAACAAATCCCTCCTGCTTTCAAGAAGGACAAACTCGTAATGACCGTATCAGCGTGATAGATTCGACTCACATCATTTCTCTTTAAGATTTCGACAATTTGTTTCTGGTCCATATTATTCCTCCTTGTCTTTTTTGAATAAACTTATAGTCCCGTTGTCTTTAGATTAGAATGGTCATCGTCTTAACTTTATTTTACTATATAACAAGTTTGAAGTAAATATTCGAGTGAAGAAATACATTCCCTGCATAATGTATTTCTGTTTACTCTACAACAAGTTTATTTCAACCCACGTACCCCGGAATTCATCAAGGCACGACAACAAAATGCAGGGATTAAAGAGCAACAAGAAATCATTTCTTGCTTTCCTTACTTTACACGCATGCTGATTTTTTGTCAAATAGGAGCGTGGATGTTAAGTTGTGGGCAAGAATGGAAAGACAAAAACTAAATGGGCTGACCGGGCGACACGGCTGCGCCGGTCTGGTTCAGCCCCTGCGGATTTCCAACGAAGGTTGGTGCAGCCAGCGGGCAAAAAGACATAAGACCAGCCCTGCGGACCTCTCAGAAATCAGACGTCAGGCTTGCCCGTTATAAGCCATCGGTCCTGCATTCTGGCGCATACAAACCTGATGTCTGACTTCTTACCAGGCCCCCGCTATCCCCCGATCAATCAACATTATCCAACCACTTGAACAAAAATTCCTCAAAAATTTTATAGATCTCTGTACTGGGACCAAATGCCACAGTATGTGGCTGTAATCCAGAATTCAAACGAGTATTCTCCAGTTTTTATGGTCTTTATACTGACATTGTCCCGTTGAAAGTTGCGGAAGTAGTTGGTTTCCGTTTTATTGTTTCCTTCTGCTGCAATCAATAGCACGTGTTTGATTTTTCTTCTTCCAGAATCCCGTACTTTCCGATTGTAGCCTGCTTTGGATCGTTTTACCAAAAGACTTCACCATCCCCGATTTCTGGAACAGCACCATATCTGCCCAAATAATACCCGTTACGGATATCCGCCTTTTTGCGGGGAGAAAATTCATCCAAAGAGTATAACTCTGATTCCCCGGTTTTCTGGTCTTTTTGGACGAAATAAATTTCATCTCGACGGCTGATCTTCAAGGACAGTAAGTCCGTAGTATGGGTAGATATGATTAATTGTGCATGTTTTTGGTTGATTTCCGGATTATTGAAAAGGCCAATAAGATAAATCACTAACATCGGATGCAGGCTGGTATCAAATTCATCGAAGCAGAGAACATTTCCTTCATCGAATGCTTTTTTTAGCAAAGGACTCAGGAAAAACAGACTTTGGGTCCCCTTGGATTCCTGAGCAGAAGGCAGTTTGTACTCCTGGATACTACCGTCTGCTGCCTGGATTTTATGGATCATATTGATTTCGTAAACCTTACCTGGCTGATTGATCTCGTTTTCAGGAATCATGGTTCGTAAAGAAGGAGGAAGCTTTTTCAGCAGTTCAGCTGTATCTATATTTCTGGCTTTAAATTCAAAATCAGAAACATTGATGTCTGCTTCTTTTAATGTCTTGCAGATAAAATCATGCAGTTTGTCGAATTCTTCCTGTTTTTCAAACAGAGGCCCTTCAAACTGCAGCAACTGTTCATAATTATTGGAATCATAAGTATTGATTCGATTGAACCATAAATAAGGCTCTTTAGTCAGCTGACTGTTCCAGGACGTTGCTGTAGCAAGGAACAGTTTATTAGGGATGTTCTTCTCTACTAAAGGGGTCAACTCTTTTTTTGTTTCAGAGCTGGTAAAACGATACTCGTCTTCCTGTATTTCCGTATTATAAGCACGGGTAAAAACAACGGCTGCTCTACTGGTGCGGTACTGATACAAATGTTCTTCTGTAATTCTCTCTCTGGTAGCGGAGAAGCCATATACATATTTCATACCATGCTGCAGAAACACAAACTCAAAAGAAGATGGCGTAGTTCCGGCATCGGACACAAAGGAAAATGGTTTGATGGCCAACAACGGCTCCCCCACCTGACGCTGATTGGAATGTCGGATAAGCAGAATGGCCGTGGTCAGAGCACGGAAAAGGTTGCTTTTCCCAGAAGCATTGGCCCCAAAAATACAGGCATTTTGCAGAACACGGTCTTTCCCGAAAATAGAAACATGATTTTCATGGGTATGATCTTTAGAGGCCTCCATGGAAAGTACGGCTGTTTCTTTAAAAGATCTGTAATTGGAAACACTGAATTGCAGTAACATCGTAATCACCACTCTTTAACTATTTGTTAAAAGTAGCATATCACAAAACGTGTAATTTTGAAATTTAGAGTTTATTTTTGCATTTTGGTAGCAAAATATTTCCTTTTATTTTATATTTTAAAGGTATATTATCAACCTGGCAACAAGAAACATACTGTTAAGAGCCCGACCGGCGGCCGGGATGGGCTCCCTGCGGGTAGCCCCTACGGTTCTGCAATGGATCTGCCATTTCAGGCCGTTCTACTCTTCACTCTGCACTGATTTTTCAGTACGCTCCCTTATGCTGCAATACTACCCCGAACGTCCTCCACAGCAGCATGATATCCAGCCATACGCCCCAGTTGCGGACGTACCAGGAGTCCATCTGGACCCGTTCTTCGTAGGTGGTGTCGCTGCGGCCGTTCACCTGCCACATGCCGGTGATGCCGGGATGGACCATATAGAAGTCCTTGATGTAGGGTCCGTATTTGGGAATCTCCGCCGTGACGATGGGCCGGGGCCCCACCAGGCTCATCTGGCCGATGAGCACGTTGAACAGCTGGGGCAGTTCGTCCAGGCTGGTTTTCCGCAGCACTTTCCCCACCCGGGTCACCCGGGGATCATCCTTCAGCTTGAATTCCGCTTCCCATTCTTTCCGGGCTTCCGAATTGGCCGCCAGGTATTCTTTCAGTTTCTGATCCGCATCCACGCACATGGTCCGGAACTTCAAACAGGGAAACAGCTTGCCCCCCTTGCCGATCCGCTTGTGGGCGAAAATCACAGGGCCCCGGGAATCCAGCTTGATCAGGATGGCCAGCAGCAGGAAAATGGGGCTCAGGAGGACCACGCCAATGGTGGTCAGCACCAGGTCAAAGATCCGTTTGATAAACCGGTTGTAGGGCCGGGCCAGGTTGTTCTTCAGGCTCATGAACATCAGCCGTTCGTTGAACAGGGAATCCACTTCGATGCCGTTCACCGGCAGACCGATCAGATCCGGGACAAAGGACAGGTTCCGCACATGGGGCTGAATTACATGGATCAGCTGGTTCAGTTTTTCCGGAGTCATCCCGGGCACGGCAATGCACACATCCTGGACCTGGGTCTTTTCGATGACCTCCACCACCTGGCCAAAGGTGCCCAGATAGGGCAGGTTTCCCACGTTTTCTTCCTGAGGACCGGCGTCATCCACATAACCGATTACATTGAAATTGAGACCGATGTCGTCCCGGATGCCCTGGAGCACCAGACGGGCCGTTTTTCCGGCCCCCACCAGGAGCACCGGAACACTCCCCACCCCAGCCCAGTTCAGCACATGGGCGAAGAAGTACCGGAACAGGGTCACCAGGATAATGGAAAAGATCCAGAGGAGTCCTACAAAAAGCCGGGAGGTGCTGGCAGAAATATGGGACAGGTACACAAAGACCACAATGGCCCCGGCCGCATAGGTACAGGCCCGGAAAATGGTTTCCAGCAGCTTCCAGTACCCAAGATGCTTGGTGTAGATGCCCCCCTGGCGGAAAAACAGCAGGAAAAGCAATGGAAAGGCCACCCAGAAGTTCAGCCAGGGCATGTGGAAATGGGTGTTCCCGGTAACAGCCCCCCGCAGGTGGTACGCCAGGAATTCCGCCAGCAGGATCATCACCCAGTCGGTGATGGTATAGATGGTGGGCAGGAAATAATTCAGGTGATGATGGATGAAGGAATCGGGATCGGATTCCGAAAAGGCCGTATGGGACATAAAGAGGCTCCTTTTGCACAACAGAATGGGTATTTGGATATAATTTTTATTTTACCATAAAAACCCGGGGAAATGAAGGAAAAGGGCGGGGAAGTCTGTATCAACAGGTTCTCGGTAAACCCTTCATCATTGACCCATTGCGATGCCGTAGGAGGCGCAGGCCCGGCGCCCCGCCAGACACCCGTCCCTATCTGTGTCCCCCTGAAAGGGGGAAAGGACCCGCGTCAGCGGGTAGGGGGTTCTGTCAAGGCAAAGAAACCTATACCCATCCACCCACAAAAGCTCCCCGCCGGATTACCATACGAATTTCACTCCACGCCCCCATACGGGGGCGACCCGCTTCCCAGCCTCGACCTTGCTGATCAGCACGATTTCAATCCACGCCCCCATACGGGGGCGACGCTCCTTATGTGCCCTACTACAATGGCAACAAAATTTCAATCCACGCCCCCATACGGGGGCGACACGGAAGGGGACCCTATCGACCTGGCGGCTAAAAATTTCAATCCACGCCCCCATACGGGGGCGACCAGAGACAATCTACACGGTCCTCCAGCAGAGCAAAATTTCAATCCACGCCCCCATACGGGGGCGACAAATGTTTTTCAATGATTTCATCGGGATGCTGCTATTTCAATCCACGCCCCCATACGGGGGCGACGTATGTGATCAAGATGGATCACCTGACATTGGTATTTCAATCCACGCCCCCATACGGGGGCGACTGTCAGACGGGCCAGCTTGAGTTTCTCAAGTTCTTCCATCTTTTTCCGCGAAAGGCGGTTTCCAGATTTTCCAATTCCCGCTTCCAGATGCTTGTTCTTTCTGTTCGCTTCCCTCTCGCACTTGCAGGATTATGGAAGCTTCCAGATTATAGGTCTGTTTGACTCCCGCGAGAACAATAATGATGTTCTCCCATTCTCCCTATATGGGGAAGTTCTCTGTTGTCGAAAAGCTATAGATAACGGAAGAGGATGATATTTTCTTCTTGTACTTCTTCTACTATACCATATTCCCGGTGTAAAAAAACGCCTGATTTAAAGATATATCGTTCATCGCGACAGTTGATAAAGACGTCAGATTGTCCGGTTTGGATATTATACTGTACTGCTGTACCATGTTCTTCTGTTGTACAAGATTCCTGCAAAGTATCGGCTGTTGCCGATGCCCCCACCACCATGCTGCGCATGGTCCCCCGCCCTTCCCGGGGCGGACTTTGGGACGTGCAGTCCTATTATGCGGTGCTGCAGGCGGGCCGCCGGGCCTGCGTCCCCTACGGATTCGGCATGAAGCAATCTACGATTTTTTCAGGCACACGAGATGGGGCCAGATGCGCGAAAGCGGATGGACTCCCGGATTCCTCCAGGCGCGGCAGATGTGCCCAGATATGCGAAAGCAGGGATTTTGAAGTGCGGCATAGTACAAAGTAGTACATGCCGCGCTCCAAAATCCCTGCTGACAAAGTAGATGGGTGCATATGCCGCGCCTGGGTTATGCGAGAGCCCAATAAAATAGTCCGGCCACAACCCCCGCCCCCATTCCCGCCGCCACATCGCTGGGATAGTGGACGCCGGCCAGGACTCTTACCACCGCACTGGCCAGGCTGACGGCCAGGAAGGCCAGGCCCAGGGATGGTTGGAAGTACAGGTAGGTCATGGCGATGATAGTGGAGGAAAACACGTGGCGGCTGGGGAAGGATTCTCCCTGCTTGTTCCGGGGCAGCAGGGGCTGCAGGGTCCAGAACTCGTAGGGCCGGGGCCGGTTGATTTTGCTGCGGACCAGTGTGAGCAGCAGGAAGGAAAGGGCCGGGATCCAGAAGGCTTTCTGGAGACCGACGTTGCCGGCCAGACCGCCCTGCTGCCACAGCTGCCACAGAAGCAGGGGATAGGCGATGTACATGAGGATCACCAGGCCCCCGTTCAGAAGAAACAAGCCCCGAATGGCCCAGGGGCGGGTCCGGAAGGGCCGGGTAAGGCGGGCATAGGTGCGGTCATAATGGGTTTCCAGGTGCATGGGAAGTCCTTTCTGTAAAAAGGGGCTGTTGTGCGCGCAACAGCCCCGTCAACGGTCAGCTGTCAACGGTCAGCGGCCAAATGACCAGTTACAAAAGAGGGTGCTGCATGTGTGAGTTTTCACACATGCAACACCCTCTTTAACTTTCATTTGGAGGCGACGCCCAGAATCGAACTGGGGATAAAGGTTTTGCAGACCTCTGCCTTACCGCTTGGCTACGTCGCCATATGAAAATGGAGCGGAAAACGAGATTCGAACTCGCGACCCCCACCTTGGCAAGGTGATGCTCTACCACTGAGCTACTTCCGCTTGAAGAATGGTGCCTCAGCGCAGAATCGAACTGCGGACACAAGGATTTTCAGTCCTTTGCTCTACCAACTGAGCTACCGAGGCATTGGCGACCCAGGACGGACTCGAACCGACGATCTCCGCCGTGACAGGGCGGCATTCTAACCAACTGAACTACTGGGCCGTTGCGGCGTCTTCTTCAAGCGCCGACTTGTATAGTATAAGAGATAAGGAGAAAAAAGTCAAGGACTTTTTTCTCCTTATCTCCCGCCCTTGTATGGGCGGATATTTCCAATTTCCTTCTTACAGATCATGATCTGCCTGGGTCACTTTCTGCAGGGTGGGTTCCAGGTATTCTTTCAGTTTGGTTTCCAGTTCTTTCAGGTTCCGGCTGTCAAAATCCATGGACGCGTGGAACACGGAATTGATCTTCACCTCTCCGAAAAACTGGTCCCGCAGCCGGTTGTACATGATGATCAACTGGTCCATCCGCTGAAAATCGGAATAATCGATGAGGATGATGGACCCGTTGATGTGCTCGATGGCATGGGCGGGTTTGATATACAGCTCAAAGGGCCCGATTTTTTCCGGCAGATGGTTGCCGTATTCCCAGGTCAGGATCCCGTGCTCGGCCACCTGTTCCCCCAGGTTCACACTGGTGGGGTCTTCCATGCTGTGGAGGATCCCGGGCAGGTAGGCCCTGACGTTTTTGGCGAACACGTCCCGGTCCTTGTAGATGAACCGGATGTCCCGATAGGAATTCATGCCCATGGTGTGGATCACAATGTAATCGAAAGTTTCCGAGGTGTAGATGATATCCAGTCTGGCCCGGAGTTCCGGAGCCTCATACCGGCAGATGGTGAGCACCTGACCGCTGATGGTATCCACCAGTTTTTTGGTGAACGGACCCACCTGGTCCGGCAGCTCCCGGATAAAATCCCACTCCCGGGTTTCCTTCTGGATTTCTTCAATCGGTTTGTACCCCATGGCCGGTTACGCCTTCTCCCCGGCTTTGGCGGCATCCTGGGCCAGGAGCTTTTCCAGCCGTCCGCAGCTCATTTTCCCTTCGTGGCAGACCCGGTCACTTTCGCAGGTGGGGCCGGCTTTTTCAAAGAGGATAGGCGCCACTTCCTTCACCTGCCGGAGCATTTCCCAGGCCAGGGCACGGATTTCCCACTGGGCCCGGGAGCAGCACCGGAGCTGGAAGAAATGGAGCAGGCTCCGGGCATTCATAGTGACCACGATCTTGGTCTCCGCCGCGTTGGGCAGGATATACCGGGCATCTTCCGCCGGCACCCCCGCCTCCGTCCATTTGTTGTACAAATCCTGGATCTTTCCGCACAGCTCTTCGAATTCTTTTTTGCATTCGGGCCGGGCAGCCAGGGTGGGCGGCAGGATGGTCTCGAAATCGTGTTCCTTCACATACCGCTGGCTCTGCTGGCTGTAGGAAGCGATCCTGTGGCGCACCAACTGGTGGGTCAGTACCCGGGACACCCCTTCGATGGCAAAGGTGAAGCTTACATGCTCAAAGGTGGAGGTATGCCCCATCTGGCCCAGCCGGCGCACCAGGCTGGCCACTTCCTGGTCCGTCATCTTGTTTTCCAGTTCCGCCGCCCCGATGGGAGAATAGCAGAGCCGGGCGCTCATGGCCACGGTCCGGTCCGGTTCGGGGGTATAGCGGAGCAGTTTTACGTGCATCATTTTTTCTTCTGTTTCCTTTCCTCCTCCATGGCCTGGCGGATCAGTTCAAAGGAATGGTCCATCAGGGCCTGGAGCCGGTCTTTCCGGTCCATGAGATACAGGTAGCCCATAAGGGCCTCAAAGGCCGTGCCCTGGCGGTATTCCCGGACACTGGCGCTTTTGGGCACCGTGCTTTTGGTGTTCCGGCCCCGGCGGGCAATCTGGGCTTCTTCTTCGGTGAGTTCCGGTTCCAGGGCATCCATGGCTTTGGCCTGCATCACTGCAGACACCATCCGGCTGGCCAGATCGTGGAGCACCTGTACATGGCTGCTGACGGGCAGGAGCCGCATCCGCACGTACAGAGAAAACACCGCATCCCCGATATAGGCCAGTTCCACCGGATGGATCAGCCGGGGTTCCGGCATAGTCTGGGTTTCTCCGCAGGTGGCCAGCACATGGTCCAGGAGCCGCTGATACTGTTCGTATCTCACTTTCTCTTCCACCGTACGCCCTGAGGCGTGTCTTCCAGGATGATTCCCTTGGCAGCCAGTTCGTCACGGATGGCATCGGCTTTGGCAAAATCCCGGGCTTTCCGGGCAGCCTGGCGTTCTTCGATCCTGGCGGCGATTTCCGCTTCCTCGTTGCTCACCGCGCCCCCTTCTCCGTTGGCGGCCGGCTGGTTTTCCAGGATCCCGATGACCCCGATCATTTCCTTCCAGGCCTTGTCGATCTGTTCCACCAGTTTGCCATCAGGCTTCTTGGCACCGCTGATGATGGCGTTGTGGTATACGTTGATTTCCTTGGCCAGGGCAAACAGGTAGCTGATGGCCAGGGAGGTGTTGAAGTCGTCGCTCATGGCATCGAAGAACCCTTTCCGCAGTTCTTCCACTTTGTCCCGGAGCGCCAGGCTTTCCGCATCCGGCCCCACGGTGATCACCTGCTGGATTTCCCGCAGGTTGTTCTGGGCCGTACGCAGCCGTTCCAGGCTCCGTCCCGCTTCCGCCAGCCGTTCCTGGCTGAAGTCCAGGGGACTGCGGTAATGGGTGTTCAGGATGAAATAGCGGATGGTTTCCGGTTCGTATTCCTTCAGCAGATCGTACACGGTCTTGAAGTTGCCCAGGGATTTGGACATTTTTTCTTCATTGATGGTGATGAATCCGTTGTGGACCCAGTACCGGACAAAGGGATGGACGCCGGTGGCCCCTTCACTCTGGGCGATTTCGTTTTCGTGGTGGGGGAAGATCAGGTCGCTGCCGCCGCCATGGAAATCCAGGGTGTTGCCCAGGTATTTGGTGCTCATGGTGGAGCATTCAATGTGCCAGCCCGGCCGGCCTTTGCCCCAGGGGCTGTCCCAGGAAGGTTCTCCCGGTTTGGCGGATTTCCACAGGGCGAAATCCATGGGGTTCTCTTTCCGTTCGTCCACGTCCACCCGGGCGCCGGCCATCATGTCGTCCAGTTTCCGGCCGGACAGTTCCCCGTAATGGCTGAATCTTTCCACCCGGTAGTACACGTCCCCGTCCACCACATAACCGTAACCGTTGTTGATGAGCTCCTGGACGGTGTGGATGATGTCGGGAATATGTTCGGAAACCCGGGGATAGATGTGGGCCCGCTTCACATGGAGTTTGTCCATCACTTCGAAATAAGCCTTGATGTACCGGTTGGCAATCACATCCCAGGTGACCCCTTCTTCATTGGCGGCCCGGATGATCTTGTCGTCCACATCGGTGAAGTTCTGGACATAGGTCACATCGTACCCTTCGTGGTCCAGGAACCGGCGGATGGTATCCCACACCACAAAGGGGCGGGCATTGCCGATATGGGGATGGTTGTAGGGGGTGACCCCGCACACATAGATCCCCACTTTCCCCGGATGGAGAGGAACGAATTCCTCTTTCTGCCGGGTCATATCATTATAAACACGGATGCTCATAGGAAGCTCCTTTCCTTACAGGTTCACGCCGGCTTTGGCCAGGCTGCCCCGGATCCGGGATGCCACACGTTCTTTGCCCAGGAGGGGAATCATTTCCGCCAGTTCCGGTCCGTGCTGGTTGCCGGTGAGAGCCACCCGGACGGGCATGAATACTTTCTTGCCCCCCAGTTTGGTTTCTTTCTGTACGGCCTTGAACAGGGCCTTGGTGGCTGCATGGTCCAGGCCTTCCGCAGCGGCCAGTTTGTCCAGGAACAGGCCCATCACCTGGGGCACCGTTTCTTCCTTCAGGACAGCTTCCGCTTCCGGGGTTTCGAAATCGAATTCATCGGTGAAGTACAGGGCCACTTTTTCAGGGATTTCCTTCCCGAATTCCGCCTGGTCCCGGGCGGTGAGGATGACCTTCTTCAGCCATTCCAGCTTTTCGCCGGTTTCCTCCCCGGTCATGTAGCCGGCTTCCTTCATGAAGGGCACCGCAAAGGCCACATAGTCCTCATCGGACAGCTGGCGCATATAGTGGGCGTTCAGCCAGTTCAGTTTCTTGATGTCGAATACGGCCGGGTTCTTGGCCACATGGTCCAGAGAGAACTGCTGGATCAGTTCTTCCCGGGAGAAGATTTCCTGGTCGGAATTGGGAGCCCAGCCCAGGAGTGCCAGGAAGTTCACAATGGCATCGGGCAGATAGCCCATCTGCCGGTACTGGTCCACGGAGGTGGCCCCGTGCCGTTTGCTCATCTTCTTGTGGTCCGGTCCCAGGATCAGGGAAATATGGCCGAAGGCGGGTTTTTCAAAGCCCAGGGCATCGTACAGCAGCAGCTGCCGGGGGGTGTTGGACAGATGTTCTTCTGCCCGGATCACGCAGTTGACCCCCATCAGGGCATCGTCGATGACCACGGCGTAGTTGTAGGTGGGGATGCCGTCGCTTTTCACGATGACAAAGTCCCCGATGCCGTTGGAATCGAAATGCACATCCCCGCGGACTTCATCATGGACCACGATGTCTTCATTTTCCGGTACCCGGAACCGAATGGTGGGTTTCCGGCCTTCCGCTTCGTAGTCGGCCCGCTGTTCCGGAGTCAGGTTCCTGCATTTGCCCATGTACCGGGGCATTTTCCCCTGGGCGGTCAGGGCTTCCCGTTCCGCTTCCAGTTCTTCCGGGGTGCAGTAGCAGTAATAGGCCTTGCCTTCTGCCAGCAGCTTGTCAGTGTATTTTTTATAAATATCCAGCCGTTCCATCTGGCGGTAGGGGCCGTTGGGACCTCCCACGTCCACGCCTTCATCCCAGTCGATGCCCAGCCATTTCAGGGCAGCCTTGATGTTGGCTTCCCATTCCGGTTTGGACCGGTCCCGGTCGGTATCTTCGATCCGCAGCAGCATGACCCCGTTTTCCTTCCGGGCCAGCAGCCAGTTGAACAGAGCGGAACGGGCGCCTCCGATGTGGAACGGCCCGGTGGGGCTGGGTGCAAAACGTACTTTCAGTTTCTTTTCCATTGTATCTTCCTCCCAAAGGTTTTTATCTTGTAAGACTGGCCACGGCTTCGGCAGCGATGCCTTCTCCCCGGCCGGTAAAGCCCAGTTTTTCCGTGGTGGTGGCCTTTACGTTCACAGCGTCCCGGGGCAGCCCCAGGTCTGTGAGCAGATTCTCCAGCATGGCCGGCTCATAGGGAGCCAGTTTGGGCCGCTGAGCGATGATGGTCACATCCACATTGTTCACCTGCCAGCCGGCAGCGCGGAGTTTTTCCAGCACAGCCGCCAGCAGGTTCCGACTGTCCGCCCCCAGATAGGCATCATCCGTATCCGGGAACAGCCGCCCGATATCCCCCATGCCGGCCGCCCCCAGCAAGGCATCCATCAGGGCATGGAGCGCCACATCCGCATCGGAATGGCCGTCCAGTCCCTTGTCCCAAGGCACGGTGACCCCGCAGAGGATCAGGGGACGGCCTTCCACCAGACGATGGACATCATAGCCGGAGCCGATTCGAAATTCCATGTTCTTTCCCTCCCTGCGTGCTGCCAGATCCTGGGCCCAGTCCAGATCTTCCGGCGTGGTGATCTTCCGGTTGTCATAGGAGCCCATCACCAGGGCCACTTTTTTCCGGAGCGCTTCCACCAGGCTGGCGTCGTCGGTTACATCCAGATGCTGCTCGCGGGCCAGAGAAAAGCCTTCCCGGAGCAGGCCGGGGCGGAAAATCTGGGGGGTCTGGACCGCCCACAGACGGCTCCGGTCCAGGGTCCGTTCCACGGATTTTTCCAGGTCCGCCATTTTGATGGTGTCCTTGCAGGGCACTGCCGCCACAGCCGCTCCCGTTTCCCGGGCCTTGTCCCAGACCCGCTGGATCAGTTCCGGATCCGCAAAGGGACGGGCGCCGTCGTGGACCGCCACCCACTGGGTATTTTCCGGCAGTCGGGCCAGGGCATTGGCCACGGAGTACTGCCGTTCTTTCCCGCCGGTGACGATGTTCCAGGACAGGTTCGGGAACTGCCGGGGCTGCCATTCTTCCAGCAGCTGCCGGGCCCCCTCCTCTTCTCCCGGGGCCACGGCCACCAGGGCCAGATCCAGGCCGGGCACCTGGCTCATCTGGTGCAGGCTGCGGACCAGGATGGGGATGCCACGGATACAGGCGTAATTTTTATTATACCCCAAACCCAGCCTTTTTCCCATACCTGCGGCGGCAATGATGCAAACCAATTCGTTGTTCATCCCATCATTCCTTATCTTATTTCAGTTTGGCAAAGATCATCCGGCCGGCAGAAGTCTGGAGCACGGAGGTTACAGTCACCGGAACGGTGAAGTTCACACAGCGTTTGCCCCCTTCCACTACCACCATGGTCCCGTCATCCAGGTACCCGATGGCCTGGCCCGGTTCCTTGCCTTCCTTGGCCAGATAGATCTGGAGTTCTTCCCCGGGCAGGACGGACTGTTTCAGGGCGGACGCGGCGAAGGTGCGCGATGACGCATCCCGCGTGCGTCA
>OLOW01000133.1_pt1 | contig 42206 bp, 36 predicted proteins | sample 1672801 | NCBI WGS metagenome assembly OLOW01 (sample SAMEA3136725, study PRJEB25190) | human gut metagenome | biome: human gut; feature: human-associated habitat; material: faeces | place: Austria | collected 2013 | reverse complement strand
ATCTGGCGGCGCATTGCCGGATTTCTCATAGGAAACGCCGAAGTCCTCCGCAAGCCTGACCGCAGCTTCCCGTTTCCCCAATCCATGCAGCAAAGCGGCAAAGTCGATCACATCCCCGGAAGCCCCGCAGCCGAAGCAGTAAAAGCGGCTGTCCACTTTCATGCTGGGCGTGCGGTCATTGTGGAATGGACAGCAGACCATGCCGTTTCTCCCCACCCGGATTCCATAGAATGAAGCAGCCTGCCGGGTGGTAACAGACTGTTTCACCGCTTCAAATACATTCAAATGCTCCCTCCATAAAAATACTGGTAGCGGTAAAGCTGCCGGTTATATCATAGCTCCATCTCATGTTTCTTTCTCTGTACTGCCTGTGGCTGCTCCCTCCGGCGCAGTGCGGTATCTACGGCGTTCTGCACCTGCCGTAGCCGTATGACTTCCTCCCGGAGTGGCTTGTGCTGCGGAGACAGTTCGGCATACTCTGTTTTTAACTGTGCGTATTCCTGTTTCCATGCTTTCAGGGCAATGGGTTTTCCGTCCAGTTTTTCTTTCAAAATACGGCGGGCGGCATAAAACAGCCGTAACTCCGCATCGTGGGATGTTTCAAATTTCTCCCTCTGTTTCTTAAACTTGATATTGTTCAATTCCGTATGAACAGGTTTTAGCCGCTGGTAATTCTCGCCCTCCCGTATCAATTCCTGCAATTCCTTTATCCGGGCAGATTTCTTTTTCATGGAGTCGCTTAACGCTTCAAATTCTTCGTTGACAGAGGAAAGACGCTCCTGCAAATCCTCTAATGTGAGCAGCTTGTTTTCCGTCAGATAATTGACGGCTTCGGCAAACTGCTTTAAGTTTCCGGTTCTGGCTTTATTGCTCCATGCCCCTGCGTTGCGCTGGTTGTAATAAGCGATCAACAGGTCGGCAAGGCTCGGTGTCTGCGGTTTGGAAAGTTCTTCTTTTACCTCTGCCATCCAGACAAACAGGGCTTTGATCTTCTTCCTCACATCCTGCATGAGCCGGTTGGTGGCTTTAATCCAGCGGTTCAGTTCCCCTTTCTCGGTGCGGATGCCCTTTGCTTCCATCTGCCGGACATTAGCTCCCTCGTGGACAGTAGGTATCAGGTCAAGCCCCTGCCGCACATAGGAACGGTGGTCGATACGCACATCCAGCCCTTTTTCCTCAAATTTTGTATTAACGGCAGCCGCCCACTGCTCCCGCCAGTGTTCCAGCGTTTCCGGCTCATGCCAGTCTGTTGTATGGACAGCGTTAAACATATAATCGCCGTTTTTATCCCGGATTCGGTTTCCATCTTCATCAAGAAGATATTCCCGACGCTGTTTTTGTCCCCATGTGCCATCCGGGTTCAAAGGGCGCATGGTTGTCATCACATGAAAATGCGGGTTAGGGATGCCGCCGTCCTCTTTCTCCGGGCTGTGAAAAGCAAGGTCGGCAATCATGCCTTTTGTCACAAACTGCTCCTGTACGAACTTCCTCGCCAGCTCCATGTTTTCTTCCAGCGTCAATTCATTCTGCATGGCAATATCAAAGGAATAGGCAAGCTGTGCTTTTGGATGTTTCTCGCAGTTCTCCACAGCATTCCAGAGGGTCGCCCGGTCAAGATATATTTCCGGCGCATGGGGCGGCAGCATGATTTCCGAAGCGATCACGCCGCCCTTTTTGGTGTAGTCGCTGACTTCTCCATAGTAGCTGCTGTAAAGACGCTCCCCGGCTCGATAGGCTGCGCTGGCAATGGCGCTCTGACCGGCGCTGCGCTTGATCTGTGCGATTGAAAAATGATAAAGTGCTATCCTTAGTCACCGCCTTTCTCCTGCCCGGAAATACGGGCGTGGTTCTCTGTGGCAGACCGGATGAAATGCTCCGCCTGCGGCAGATTCAAAATGCTTTCCATGAGGGAATAAAATTCCGCTTCGGATAGCTCCTTTGTCTGTGGTGCAATGCTCTCAATAGCTGCCCCACGGGTAATCAGCCGGTGCGTCCTCTGTTTCCGGGAACCGCTTTCCAGATACGCCTGCCGGTTTTTCAAACGCTGCATTTTCCGTTTTTCCTGTTCCAGCAGGACAGTGGTTTTTTCATATTCCTGCTTCAACTGTTCCAAAGATTTTTCCATGTTCTCACATCCTTTGCTGATAAGATAAAGAAAGACCATCCGCAGACAGTCCGTGTGTCAGTGCTTCTATAAAACCCGATGAAAAGGGAAAACCGCAGAGCGGATTTCTCTTTGCGGCGGGTACACAGGGGATAGCCGCTTTAGCGGCGCAAGGGGGTGTAGCCACCTTGTCGGAGCGAAGCGAACGCAGACCTCGGATTGCTGATTTTATCAGCGGCAGAGGTAAGCTCCGCAGGACGCACGATACATGGTCTTTAGACTATGTATAGAAGTGCGCCCTTAGTTCCTAAGGGATTTTGCCGTTTCCGGCAGTCTTGTCCTTTTTCTTGGAACGCTTGGAAAGATACTTCGGGCAGTCAACCACAACCGCCCGGAAGCTCTGTTTACATTCGTGCTGGCATTTCCGGCACAGTTCGTTGTAAGTGATACGGCTGCGGTCATTTAAGAAGAAAGACCATTCCAACCGCCGCTTGTTACTCATTCTTGCCATAACCGGCTCCTTTCTCCGTTTCTATCTGATGTACGCAGATAGGCTGTTTTGATGTAGCGTCTCGGTATCATTTTTAAGTTTTTTTCCCTCTGTATGCCCCTTTGGAAAGTGCGGCAGTATTGCAAGTCAGGGAATGATACCTCACGCTTATTTGTCGCTTCCCGGTACGGTTTCGGAGCCTTTTGCCATCCATTCAAAGAAAGCAATTTTGCTGACCTTGATAAGTCTGCCCCTGCGGAACGCTGGAAAGCCGGGTGTGTGTACCAGCTCATAGGCGCTCGCTCTTGAAATTCCCATAATCCGCTGAATGTCCGCCACATCCAGAACCAGCGGTAAATCCTCGTAGCTGTTCAATCTCTTTTTATCGTTCATTCTGTTCCTCCCATAAATCAAATAGGTTAAAATGCTTCCTGTTGCCGTTCTCCCCAAAAGCCGTTTTCCTGCCCCATTCCTGCGGTGTTTCCCTGCATTGGTGCGCCGAATGCGTCACTTCTCCTGCCGGTCATATCCCTTTTGGACGGTCATTCACTTGTCAAGGTACTGTGCGGTACGAAATTACCAACCGCAATCATCATAGCGTACTATCCTTGACAAAACAATGATTCTGCGATACCATGAGTGTAACGGATATAACTGAATTATATAATTACCATAAACAAAGGCAGGGGATAGGGATGGAGAATCAGTTTATACGGCATGAGCCATGTTTTGAGAGGATTTTGTTTGTCCTGACGCTGGACAGGAAGAAAATGAAAGAGCGGATTTTGATTGGGGAAGAACAGCAGATCCGCTTCCGTCTGAACGGGAGCCAAAACGCAGAGGTGCTTTGTGATATGACACGCCCACTGGGAACTTTTTTGATAAACTTTGAGCGTGACACGGACAGAGACTGGAACTTATACGGGCTTTCTCCGCTGCGGCAAGCTCTCCACTCCAACCGATGGAAACAGCCGGAGCTGGAGCAGGCGGCAAGCGAATTTCTTTGGGAGAAATATCTTAGCAACGACCCTCTGAAAATGTATGTGGCGTTCCGTATCTGGAACAGCTATCTGCTTGCCAGAGAACCCCGTGACCGTAACGCTGCCTGTGACCGCTTCATGGATAAAATGAGCAGACTGACCGGGGTATTCCAAAACGAAACCATGAGCTTTGACAGGGAGACAGGAAAACCGAAACAATTTCAAGCTGGCAGCCTTTATTTCAAAGGCGCACCGTCAGAAGATACCCGGCTTGACCTCTGGTTCCCGGACAACCGGCGCACAGAAGAATGTGTGTCTGCCTATGCGTCCCTCTACCCGTTGATTACCTATTATCTGAACAGGCTGAATGACTGGGGGCTTTGCTTCCGGCGGTGCAAGGTCTGTGGAAAATATTTTCTGGCAAAGAGCCAGCGGTATGAGCTGTGCAGCGACAAGTGCCGAAAAGCACAGGCGCTTCAAAACAAGCGGGAATTTGACGAGAGGTCAAGAGAAAATAACTATGACCTGCTTTATAAAAATGAATGCCAGAACTGGCGCAATAAGATCAACAAAGCGAAGAGGACAGCGGGATTCCCGGCTGACCAGCTGGAAGAAATGCTGACTGCTTTTGAAGCGTTCAAGAAAGAAGCATTGAAGAGAAAAAAGGCTGTAAAAGAAAAGACAGCCAGCCCGAAAGAATTTACGGACTGGCTGTATCAGCAGAGTAATATTATAATAAATTTATCAGTCTATTGATTTTATACTTTCCTGACGGCAAAAGTTTGAGCGTTTTTTGAGATTTGGCTGTTACGATAAATATTATGAATTGCAAATGGAGATGATAGCATGAAACAAAGGCTTCTTATTGTTGATGATGAACCGGGAATTGTAGATATGATGGCGAGTTATTTTTCTTCTCAATATGAGGTGTTGACCGCTTATTGCGGAAATGAAGCACTTCAAAAATTAGCAAGACAGCCCGATTTAATCCTGCTCGACATCAATATGCCGGACATAGACGGATTGACCCTTTGTCAGAAAATTCGGGAGCTTATTACTTGCCCCATTCTTTTTTTGACGGCAAGGGTCGAATCTGCCGATAAAATCATCGGCTTTCAGGCAGGTGCCGACGATTATATCATTAAGCCTTTTGATTTGGACGAATTAGGGGCGAGAGTTGCCGCACATCTGAGGAGGGAGCAGCGACACAGGAATAAAGCGACAATTCGCTTCTTTGGTGAACTGACGATTGATTATTCAGCCCGAACCGTCACAGTGGCGGGTGAACCTGTTGCTTTATCAAAAAGGGAATTTGATATTGTGGAGCTGCTTTCGCTGAATGCCGGACAGGTATTTGACCGGGAGCGTATTTATGAAACAGTGTGGGGACTTGACGGCGAGGGTAACAGTGATACTGTCATGGAACATATCAGGAAAATCCGGGCGAAGCTGGCTGCTTGTACGCTTCACAGTTATATTGATACAGTTTGGGGGTGTGGTTATCGGTGGAACGTCTGAAAAATATGGAATTAAAGAAAACTTTTCTCGTCCTATCTGCTTCCTGTGTTTTGGTGGCTCTCCTGATGTTAGGCTTAGTCTTTATGATATGCAATTCAATCAGCAGCAACTTTCCCTCCGGTGGAATAGAAATTTTAGCAGACGGTTCAATCGTTAAAATGGAAACCCCCACAGAGACCCAGCAAAATATATTGTCCATGCTTGGAATCATTCAAATTGTGTCCTGCATTGTTCTCCCTATGGGCGGGCTGGCTCTATCCGGCATATTATATTATCATATCAAATTGAAACAGCCGATCTCCACGCTACGGAATGGGATTTCACGGATTCGGAACCATGACCTTGACTTTTCTATGCCTGTCCATTCTGATGATGAATTGGGGCAGCTCTGCACCGCCTTTGATACTATGCGCGAAGAACTTCTGAAATCAAATCAGGAACTGTGGCGGCAGGCAGAAGAACGGAAAAGGCTAAATGCCGCCTTTTCCCATGACTTGCGCAATCCGATCACGGTCTTAAAGGGAACTATAAAATTACTGCGGCAGGGAACAGCAGATGAACAAGCCATTGACAGATTGGAAAGCTATACATTACGGATTGAACAGTATGCAGAAGCTATGAGTAGCATCCAACGATTAGAACAAATGCCGGTGCGGATAAACGAGTATTCCTATTCACTGCTACATTCTGAATTAGAGGAAACAGCAAAAATTCTTGCAGGAGCATTAGAACCGTCTGTTTCCGCACCTGATAAGGGGACAATACAATTAGATCATGGATTGGTTTTAACCGTTGCTGAAAATCTAATTGGAAATGCGGCTCGGTTTGCAAAGAGTAAAATTGAAATTCATTTGGAACGGAAAGGAAACTTCTTGCATCTATCAGTTACAGACGATGGGCCAGGCTATCCTGTGGAGTTAATACAAAGCGGCCCGAAACCGTTTGGAAAAATGAAAGAAGACTCCGCACACTTTGGTATGGGGCTATACAGCAGCCAGATACTATGTCTGAAGCATGGAGGAACACTTACACTGGAAAACAGCAAAAGTTATGGCGCAACGGCTACTGCTTCTTTCCAAATAAATCAGAAACCTTGAGCGTTTTTTGAGATTTCTGTTTTACACTCTCCTTATATTATAAACAAGGAGAGTGTTTTTTATGAACATTGAAGCAAAGGAACTATCGAAAATCTACGGCAGCGGCGAGAGCCGTGTCGTTGCGTTGGATAAAGTCAACCTTGAAATTGCATCCAGCGATTTTATTTCTATTATGGGACCATCTGGCAGCGGCAAAAGTACCTTGCTCCACCTGCTGTCTGGACTGGACAAGCCGACTTCCGGCAGTCTGACATACGATGGAAAAGACATTTATCGTTTTAATGACAAAGAACTGTCCTCATTTCGCCGTCGGCGCATCGGATTTATCTTTCAGCAATTCAATCTTCTCCCTGTGCTGACCGCAAAAGAAAACATCATCATGCCCCTGCTTCTGGACAAAAAGCAGCCGGACGAAGTATATCTAAATCAGCTTACGGATTTGTTAGGTATTCGTGAACGGCTGACCCATTTGCCCCATGAACTTTCCGGCGGTCAGCAACAGCGTGTAGCGATTGCCCGCGCCCTGATCGCAAAGCCGGATATTATTTTTGCTGACGAACCGACTGGAAATCTGGACAGCAAGAGCGGCGGCGAGGTTATGGAAATGCTGCAAAGCATATGGAAAAAGATGGGGAAAACGCTTGTTATCATCACTCACGACAGCCGCATTGCAAGAATGGCAGACCGGCAATTTGTAATTGTGGACGGTGTTCTTTCGGAGGTGACAGCAAGATGAAATCTTATTTAGCTCTTGCATGGAAAGAACTGAAAGCACAGAAAATCACGGCAATCCTGATCTTGGTTGCAGTTATCATGTCCACGATTATGACGACAGTGATCGGTCAGTCTATTGGTATATTGCAATCCATGCGTATTCAGCAGGCGGCGGGTCTGAACGGAAACCGTTATGCAACCTTTCATCAGCTTGGCAAGGAACAAGCGCAAAAGCTGCATGAAGATGATCGCCTATATGATGTAGGCGATACGATCTTTATCGGCAGCACACCATTAGGCAACAGTAGTTTATCTTTATATCTTCGGGAATATCACGATAACGCATTATCTATGTACCCGGCAATCGGAAACGTAAAAGAGGGACGATTACCAGAGGAAGCGATTGAGATTGCCCTGTCGGAGGATGCGCTTCAATATCTTGGATTGGACGCTGTAATTGGCGATACCGTTTCTCTGGATTTGAGTGTTTCCGTTATGGATGGATCGCTGTCAGAGTTAGAATATTCTGCTGATTTTGTATTGACGGGCATTCTGGAAAGCAGCTATATCGGCTACGCATCTGGTACGGTTGGGGGGATTGTCGGTGAGGGAACCGCAGAAGAACTGTTGCCAGAAGAGTATCTGCTTTATTCCACAGATTTTAAGACTTATGACAAGCAAAATTTTCAAAGCATCATTTATGCTCTCGCAGAAGATTTGAACGTGGATGAACGGTATATCCAATATAACTGGGTTTTGCTTGACGCTATTGGTATTTCCTATGATGAAGCGGCAGACAGCGATACCGGTACGGGATTTTCATTTATGACTGCGGCGTGTATTTTGGTGGGTGTTCTGGTCTTGCTGGCGGCTGGGCTGGTAATCTACAACATTCTGAAAATCTCTATCACAAAACGCATCAAAGAATACGGAACACTTCGTGCGATTGGTGGAGAACGAGGGCAAATCTATCGTTTGGTTTCTTTGCAGCTTTTGATTCTCTGTGGAGCCGGTATTCCTATCGGATTGCTGCTCGGTATATTGTCGGCAAAAGGTGTATTGATTGCGGCTACGGGGCTTCTCAATCCCGATCTGTTCATGGCAAACAGCACTTCCGAATTGAACTCTGCAATCAACACCGCCAGTACGGTAAAACTACCGATGCTCTTTGCCAGTATCGCAGTCATACTTCTGTTTGCTCTGCTGGCTGCCTTTCCTGCTGCCCGGTACGCATCCCATGTATCTCCTACTGTTGCTATGTCGGGGCAGACTGTGAAAATCAAACGCAGGATAAAAAGGAACCGCAACATCCGTAATTTTGAAGCCTATTATGCAAGGCTCAACCTAAAACGAGGGCGTGGAAGAACAGCAGTTACCATTCTGTCTTTGGTTATGAGTATTACCGTATTTGTTGCCTTGCAGAGCTTTACAGGGCTGCTTGATGCCAGCAGTTCCGTTCAGGACATGTATTTCAGCGACTATGCAGTTACAAATGAAACCGTTGGCATCCCATCAGAAGCCGTAAAAACATTAGCGGAAAATGACGCAGTAGAAAGTGTTTCCACTACACGGCTTTCTGTATTTATGCCAGGTGCCGGTGATATACTGCCCTTTGAAACTGATCTTTCCGTACAGAGCCATGAAACCTTGCAGCTTGTAAATGTGGATGAAGCACAATTACAAATCTATGCTCCTAACTTGTCTGCTCAGGATAAACAGGCTTTGAAAGATGGAACAGGCTGCCTTGTAAAAAATCCCATTGCCTTTTCTTATGGAGATACAACTGTTCAGCAGACTGATCTTACCGTAGGTGATACCATTCAACTGGGAGACAGAACACTTCCTGTATTAGGATTGATCGATACAGCAATCACAATCAATAATGATGGCTTTACGAATGGTGTTCAACTCATCGTGAATGACGAAATATACTGTTCACTGCTCGGAAACGACAGTTATTCAGAAGTCTATCCTACATTACAGGATAACGCCGATACAGATACCTTTGAAAGCTGGTTGGATAGCTGGTGCAGCAATTATCCAGGAACACATTGGCTTTCCTATCTCCAAAGCAGCAATGAGATGATAGAAAGCTTTGAACAGATCAAAATGCTGTGCTGGGTGCTTATCATCTTTATCGGTATCATTGGCATCCTGAACATCATCAATACCGTTTACAGCAATATTCATACTCGTGTCGGTGAAATCGGGATGCAGCGGGCTATTGGAATGAGTGCCGCAAGCCTTTATAAAACATTTCTGTGGGAGGGCGCTTATTACGGTATCATTGCGTCAGTGATTGGAGCAGTGTTTGGCTATGTCTGCTGTATCTTTGTCGGAGCAGCACAGACCGATGCTTTACAGCTTGTCGCTGTTCCGGTTATGGCGATTGTGGAAGCTGCGATTATTTCTATTGTGGCCTGCCTGCTTGCAACGGCAATTCCTCTGCGTTCTATTGCAAGAATGAGCATTGTGGATTCTATTGAGACTGTTGAATAATATCAAAAACGACAATTAAAACAAGAAATCCCCCATAAAGCAAACCTTGTTGCTTATGGGGGATTTCTGTATGTTCTTTTGGGGTGTGCTAAGTCCCGTATAAGCGTGGTGTTGTTATGTTTGGTGTGGTATCTTTAACTATGGGAAACTCCGTTTTCCCATTTGGACACGGCCTGAGGACTGACCCGAAGCCGCTGGGCCAGCTGTTCCTGCGTCATGCTTTTGGAAAGGCGGAGGGTCTTGATCTTTCCGCCGAAATCAAGGGTACTCATGAGGAAAACCTCCGAAGGAAAGGATGAAGTCCGGGCCCGGGTTCCTCGGACGGCTTTCAGTATAGAGGCAAAACCCGCCGGGCGCAATGACCCGGCGGGTGAGAAAGGTTGAATCCCGGTTGTGTTACTGGGAAACGGTATACAGCGAATAGAAATACCCCCGGCGTTCCATCAATTCTTCAAAAGAACCCTGTTCCGCGATGGAGCCGTCCCGCAGGGTCAGAATCGCGTCGTAGCGGCGCAGCGCACTTTCTTCCAGCGTGTGCGTGACGACGATGCGGGTCATGCCGCTTAAGTCCAGAATGGCATGGGAGACCTGATGAGCCGTCTGCGCGTCCAATGCGGCGGTGGCTTCATCCACCAGCAGTACCTGCGCGTTTTTCAGAAGGCTGCGGGCGATGGAGATGCGCTGCTTTTCGCCGCCGGACAGGCCGCTTCCGTTCTCCCCGCAGAGATAGTCCTCCCCGCGTTCCCGAATCAGCCCGGAAAGGCCGGACAGGCGAATGGCCCGCTCTACCGCTTCTTTCGGGAAATCCGCAAACAGTGTGATGTTTTCCCGGATGGTGGCGTTAAAGATGAACACGTTTTGCTGAATGACGGAGATCAGGTCATACAGAGAGGAACGGCGGATGTCTCGGAGCTCCTGCCCATCGTAAAGAATCTGCCCGGAATAGCCGGTCTGGGAGGCGCTCAGCAGGTGCAGCAGGGTGGACTTGCCGCTGCCGGATGCGCCGACAACGGCGTAGCTTTTGCCCGGTTCAAACGAAAAGGAAATGTCTCGCAAAATCGGCTTGTCATCTTCGTAGGAAAAAGCCAGATGGGAAAGTTCGATGCCCTGTGTCAGCGAACCGAGCTGCACGGAGCCTTCCGGCTCCCCGGCTGCTTCCAGCGCGGAGGCCGCCTTGGCGATCAGCGCCCGGGCCGCCTTCCGCTCCGCCAGACAGACAGGGATGACGCTGATGGGGCTGATAACGTAGTTCATCAGCTGTACGAAAAGCAGCACCGTACCGACCGTCAGTCCCCGCCCCGACAGGGCCAGCGCCGCGCCTATCAGAAACACGCCCAACTGGGTCGTTACGCCCGCCAGACTGCCCATCCTCTGAATGAGAATGCCGATGCGTTCCTTGCGGCAGCGGGCGCTGGTCAGGCTGCGTACGCTGTCTGCAAACAGTCGGCACATCTGCTTTTCCGCCTGAAAGGACTTGATGACGGAGAAGCCGCCCAGCGCGTCCTTCAGCGCAGCAGTGCAGGCTTCGTTCTGATCGGACAGCCGCTTTTCGGCCCCGGCGGCCTTCCCGCCCATCAGAAGGGAGGCGGTCACCGGCAGCAGCGCCAGCAAAGCGGCGGCTAGCGTCAGCAGGGGACTGTACCACAGCATCATGGCAAAGGCACCCACGAAAAGCAGCAGGCTATTCGTCAGGGAGAAAAGATTCGTCAGACAGCCCTTTTCGATCACAGAAAGGTCGTTGGTCAACGCCGAAAGGTACAGGGAAGAGTTTTCCCCGGTGAAAGCGGCCAGCGGCTTTTCCATCAGCCGTCCAAACAGAGTTTCCCGGTACTGGGCCATGGCCCTAGTCAGAAAGCGGGGCTTGAAAAAGTAGGAAAACAGACAGGAGACAGACGCCCCGGCCACCAGCCCCGCCGCGATGACCGCCAGCTGACGGAGCGTCCAGCCCGCGCCGCTGCCGCCGATCAAGTCCATAATCTGCTGCAGAAGCCAGGAGATCAGCAGATTGGCCGCGGCGCTCAGGAGAACGTCCGTCAGGGCCAGAGCAAAATTTAGTCGGTTGCCCCGGAAAAACGTCCGGGTGTAGGGCCGCAGGTCAGGCTGAGCCATAGAGGCAGGGTTTTTCATGGCTGATCCTCCTTCTGCGCTTCTTCCGCGCAAAGCTGCCGCCATAGGGCCAGCAGTTCGTCGTCATGGTCTCCCTCCGTCAGCTGCCGCTCCACGGAGGCCAGCGCCGATTCGCCCAGATCATCGTAGACGGTGGCCTCGGAGACGGTTCCCGCACAAAATTTGACGCTGTCCATCCGGTAGGTGGGGGCCGCGTCAAAGGCCGTCCCTATCCGGCAGGCCCGCCGGAGCCAGTCCTCTGCCTCCTCTGGCCGCCCCAGCTTCCGGGAAAGATGGGCGCACTCGGCGCAACAGCAGGCCAGAATTTTATCCACATAGCTCACGGCATCCGGGCCCGTCTTTAGGGAATCCAGCAGGTGGCACAGCCACTGCAGCGCGTCCAGAGCGGACGAGTCATCGCCCTTTCGTTGATAGTAATAGACATAGGCCGTCATCAGCCGTACCGACAGACTGGTCAGATCGCCCATCGCGTCGGTCAGATAGGACTCCGCTTCCCGGAGGGGATGACGGCCACTGCTCAAGATCAGGGCGATCAGGGCGTTGTGAACGCCGCAGATGTTGGTCTTTTTCAGAATCTCCAGCGCCTGATCCCCCTCGCCGAGCTTGAGGCAGCACTGGGCGATATGGTACTGAATGAAAATATCGCTGACGGCGGGGTCGGTATTCTGGGATAGCAGGGGAAGGGAGCGCTCCAGCAGATCCCGGCCCCGGCGAAGCCAGTCCGGCCGGTTCTGCTCCAGCCCCGCCAGCTCGTACAGGGAGCCGCAGCGGTACACGACGCGGAAATCGTTGGGATAGCGGCGCAGGGCTTCCTCCGCCTCGGACACGGCCTCCCCGAAGCGTTTCTCCCGCTGCAAATGGAGGAGCCGCCGGGCCAGCGCCTCTGCGGAGCTTTGCTGCAGCTCGAAGCCCGCCAGCGCGTCCAGCGACACGGAAAACAGGCTGGCCATATCGGCGATCAGCGCCAGATCCGGCGTGGCTGCGCCCCGCTCCCATTTGGACACGGCGGCGAAGGAAACGCCCAGCGCTTCCGCCAGCCGCTCCTGTGTCAGGCCGTTTTGCTTCCGCAGACGGCAGATATTTTGGGCAAGGGATAGCTTCATAAGGAAATCCTCCGTTTCCTGCGCCGCCTTGGGCAGCGCCTGTTTTTAATGTACCACGGGAAACACCGTGGGAAAAGATGAAATTGGTACAGAAAAGACAGAAAATTCTAAACCGATGGTACAATTTCGCTTTTCGGGCGGCTTCCGCCCCCGGATGGGCCGGTGCTTGTACAAATTTCCTATTCCGTGTATAATAAAGTGTTGTCATAGGCTCTGGCGGATGCTGCGGCCTTCGGACTGCATGGCCGATGTGAGGCACACTGGTATCCCCTTTACGGAGAGGAGGGAAAGGCGGATGAAAGAAAGAAGAAAACGGCTTGCCGCTTTGTTTGCGGCGTTCTGTCTGGTACTGATGCTGCTGCCTGTTCCCGCGGTCCGGGCGGAGGATGGAAACGGATATACTTACATAGCGCCTACCCTGTCTAAGAGCGCGGACCCCTACGACCCTGAAAAGCCGGAGGAGCTGAGCGCCGACCAGCTTTACGCCAAGGCGGCCATCCTCATTGAGGCCACCACCGGCGATGTGATCTTTGAAAAGAACGCCGACCAGACCATGTACCCTGCCTCGACCACCAAAATTTTGACGACCCTGCTGGGCGTGATGATGGGCGACCTTTCACAGGAGGTCACCATGACTGAAAGTGCGGCGCAGGTGGAGGAGGGCAGCTCCACCACCGGCCTGCAGGTGGGGGAGACTATCAATTTTCTGGATCTGCTCTACGCCACCATGATCCGTTCCGGCAACGACGGCGCGCAGCTGATCGCCGAGCTGATCTCCGGCAATGAAGCGGAATTTGCCAACCTGATGAACGAAGCCGCCGCCATGTACGGCTGCACCGGCACCCACTTCGCCAACGCCAGCGGTCTGCACGACCCCAATCATTACACCACGGCCCGGGATATGGCAAAGATCGCTCAGGCCGCCATGCAGAACGACACCTTCCGCCAGATCGCCAAGACCTTCTCCTATACCCTGCCCAGCAGCAATGTGCGCAAGGAACGGACGATCACCGGCACAAACGAGAACTGGATCAACCCCAATCAGGCCACCAAGGACGACCCGGAGGGGGCCAATTCCACTTATTATCCTGACGCCATCGGTATCAAGACCGGCTACACCGCCGCTGCGGGTTACTGCTACGTGGGCGCGGCGGAGCGGGACGGGGTGGAGCTGATCTCCGTACTGTTCTACACCAGCAAATCCGGCCGTTGGTCGGACAGTAAAAAGCTGATGGAATACGGCTTCAGCCAGTTCGTCAGCATGACCCCGCTGGAACTGTACAACGAAAATCCCATCACCGTGGAGACCTCCGGCTTCTCGCTGGACGATGCGGACTTGGGCCGTCTGCCGCTGGAGGTGCGGGCGCAGGCCTCCACCCGCACGGTGAATATCATCGGCACCAAGAGCGATTTGGAAGCCATGGCCCGCAACCTGAGCCAGACCGTGCTGATCGAGTATACGCGCGATTTCTCCGCGCCCATTGAAAAGGGCGAGGTCATGGGCACCATGACCTATTATCCCACCGACGGCGGCAGCCCCGTGGTCTACGATCTGATCGCCGGGCGCACCATCCAGCGGCGGGATAACGCCCCCCTGACGCTGGAGGAGATCGAGGCCGAGGTGAAGGCTGATCCCAATCCGCTGCCGCCCCTGTCCGTGGAGCTGGCGCTGGTGGTGTTGACGCCCTTCGCCGTCATTTTCCTCATCATTCACCTCATCCGCCGGGCACTGCACAAGACCGGGCGGCATAAAAAGAGCCGGGTTCCCCGGCCTCGAAATCGGTACTTCCGTTAAGAAACTTGTAAAAACACAGGAGAGGGGGAGCGGACATGATCGCACAGGTCATCGTGGACGTGGTGCATACCAACGTAGACCGCCCCTTTTCCTATCGGATACCCGAGGGCATGGCAGTGGAGCAGGGCAGCCGGGTCAGCGTGCCGCTGGGCAAGCGCCGGGTGGACGGCTTTGTGGTGTCCCTTTTGGAGGAAGACCAGCTGCCCGCCGACGTGCCGCTGCAAAAACTGCGGCCCATAGCGGCGGTGCTGGATGATTATCCCGCCCTGCTGCCCCAGCTTCTGACGCTGGCCCGTCAGCTGGCGGAGGAAAATCACTGCCCCCTGTCCGAGACCCTGCGGCTGATGCTGCCCGCCGCCATGCGCACCGGGCGCATTCAGATGAAGAAGGAGCTCTGCGCCGTGCTCTGTCCCGGCGTGGACGCGGAAAAAGAGGCGGACGCGCTGCGTCGGGCGCCCAAGCGGGCCATGGTGCTGCGGCTTTTGAAGGACGGCCAGCCTCACGGGGTCGGCCAGCTGGCCCAGCTGGTGTCCAATCCCCGGGACGCGCTGAAAGCGCTGGGGGAGCAGGGATTGGTGACGCTGACCGAGCGGGAGGTTTTCCGCTCGCCGGATACGGAGATCGAACCGGCCCGAACGACCGCGCCGCCCCTGACTGACGACCAACGGGAAGCGCTGGACAGCATGATTCCCTCGCTGGAAAAGGGACAGGGCGCGTTCCTGCTCCACGGCGTGACCGGCAGCGGCAAGACAGAGGTCTATCTGGCCATGGTGCAGCGGACGCTGGAAATGGGCAAGGGTGCGATCATTCTGGTGCCCGAGATCGCTTTGACCCCCCAGATGGTTCGCTGGTTCCACAGCCGCTTCGGGGAGAATACCGCCGTGCTGCACAGCCGCCTGACCGACGGCCAACGATATGATGAGTGGCGGCGCATCCGTTCGGGACAGGCCCGGGTCGTGGTGGGCGCGCGTTCCGCCATTTTCGCCCCGGTGGACAAACTGGGGTTGATCGTGATCGACGAGGAACATGAACAGACTTATCTGAGCGACAAACATCCCCGCTACGATGCGCGCCGGGTGGCGAAACAGCGCTGCGAAAACGAAGGGGCCACGCTGATTCTGTCCAGCGCTACGCCCAGCATTCTTTCCTTTGCCATGGCCCGCCGGGGGGACTACACGCTGGTGGAAATGCCCCGCCGGGTGGGCGACCGACCGCTGCCGCAGGTCACGGTGGTGGATATGCGCAAGGAGCTGGAGGCGGGCAATCGCTCCATTTTCAGCGCGCTGCTCATCCAGAAATTGAAGGAATGTCTGGACAGCGGCCATCAGGCCATGTTGTTCCTGAACCGACGGGGCTACAATACCTTCGTCAGCTGCCGAAACTGCGGCTATGTGGTCAAGTGCGAACAGTGCGACCTGAGCATGACCCTGCACCGGGAAAGTCCGGACGATCCCGGCCAGCTGCGCTGCCACCTGTGCGGCGCGGTCAAGCCGCCGCCCACGGTGTGCCCGGAGTGCGGCAGCAAGTACATCCGCTACTTCGGCAGCGGCACCCAGCGGGTGGAGGAGGAGATGCACAGGCTCTTCCCGCAGGTCAGAACCGTCCGCATGGACATCGATACCACCCGGGGCCGGGACGCTCACGCCCGCCTGCTGGACGAGTTCGGCAAGGGACGGGCGCAGGTGCTCATCGGCACGCAGATGATCGCCAAGGGGCTGGATTTTCCCAAGGTGACGCTGGTGGGCGTGGTGGCGGCGGACATGACGCTGAACCTGCCGGATTACCGCTCGGCGGAGCGGACGTTCCAGCTCATTACGCAGGTGGCGGGCCGGGCCGGACGGGCACAGGAGCCCGGCGAGGTGATCGTGCAGAGCTACAAGCCGGACAACCCCTGCATTCAGGCGGCGGCGAAGCAGGACTACCGGGCCTTTTTCGAAATGGAGTTTTCCCGGCGGCGGGCGGGGCTGTATCCGCCTTTTACCATGCTGTGCCGCCTGCTGGTGGAAAGTCCCGACGAGGCCGAGGCCAAGGATACGTCCCAGCGGCTGTACGATACCTTGCAGACCTATCTTCTGAGCCACCCGGTACAGAAGAAAAAGACGCTGATGATCCGGGCGGATGAAGCGCCGGTCAAACGCATCCGGGGACAGTACCGCTACCATGTGCTGCTCAAGCTGTTCGACCAGCCGGAAACCGCGCCGCTGCTGCGGCTGATGTCGGAATTGACGGCCACCGGCACGGAACGCTGCCATATTTACGTGGAAATCAACCCCGCTACCATGATGTAGCGGACACAGAGTAGGGAGAGATGTTGGATGGCGCTGAGGAAGATCGTAAAAATCGGGGATAACAAGCTGCGCAAGGTCTGCAAGCCGGTGGAAAAATTTGACCGGCGTCTGAAAATTCTGCTGGAGGATATGGCGGACACCATGTACGACGCCAACGGCGTGGGTCTGGCCGCGCCGCAGGTGGGCATTCTGCGCCGGGCCGTGGTCATCGATGTGGGCGACGGGCTGGTGGAGCTGGTGAACCCGGTCATCGTGGAGTCGGACGGCCAGCAGAGCGGCCCCGAGGGCTGCCTGAGCATCCCCGGCCGCAGCGGCGTTGTCACCCGGCCCAACCATGTGAAGGTGCAGGCTCAGGACGCGGACGGCAACGCCATCGAGCTGGAAGCCGAGGAGTTCTTTGCCCGGGCCGTATGCCATGAGCTGGATCATCTGGACGGCGTTCTCTATGTGGACAAGATGGATCGCGAGATTTTGGAGGGCGACGAGGAATACGAGCCGGTGGACGGAGACGAAGAGGAGGACGGAGAATGAGAGTTGTTTTTATGGGAACGCCGGAGTTTTCCGTTCCTATTCTGCGGGCGCTGGTGGAAAACGGCTATGAAGTGGCCGGCGTTTTTACCCAGCCGGACAAGCCCAAGGGCCGGGGCGGCAAGGTGCAGATGACCCCGGTGAAGGAATACGCCCTTTCGCAGAACATTCCCGTATTTCAGCCCTTGAAAATTCGCAAGGACGGACTGGACGATCTGAAGAGCCTTGCGCCCGACCTGTGCGTCACCGCCGCCTTCGGGCAGATCCTTTCGCAGGAAGTGCTGGACGTGCCGAAGATCGGCACGGTGAACGTGCATACTTCCCTGCTGCCCCGGCACCGGGGCGCGGCTCCCGTGCAGTGGACGGTATGGCAGGGCGAGACCGTCACCGGCGTGACCACCATGTTCACCGACGCGGGCATCGATACCGGCGATATTCTGCTGCAGCGGGAAACGCCCATCGGCCCGGAGGAGACTGCCGGGGAACTGACCGAGCGGCTGTCCCATCTGGGAGGCGAGCTGCTGATCGAAACTCTGCGCCGCATTGAGGCGGGCGACTGCCCCCGGCAGAAGCAGGACGAAAGCCGCATGACCTACGACCCCAAGATCACCAAGGAAATGGGCGAGATGGACTTTACGGAGACCACGGCCCAGTGCGTGAACCGGGTGCGGGCCATGAGCCCGTGGCCCTGCGGCTATGTGACCACCGAGAATGGCGCGCTGAAGATCTGGAAGGCCCGCGCCGCGCAGGGCTGCGGCCAGCCCGGCACGGTGCTGTGCGCAGACCGGAAAAAGGGCCTGATCGTGGCCACTGGGGATGGAGCCGTTGAACTGTGCGAAATTCAGGCTCCCGGCGCAAAGCGGATGGAAGCCAAAGCCTATCTGCTGGGCCATGTCATTCCCGAAGGACAGAAATTGAGTGAGGCAAAGCTATGAACGAACAGAAACGCCCTGCGCCCGCCGCAGGGGAAAAACGGGACGAACGCCGTCCTTCCGGCGGGCAGAACGGCCAAGGCCGCTCCTATGCCGGAAAATCCGCTGACCGCCGGACAGACCGTCCGCAGGGCGGTTCCTTCCGAAAGGACGAGAAGCGCCCCTATGACGGCAAGACTGCCTCCGGCCCCCGGAAGTTTGACCGGGACGGTCAGCACCGCTCCCAGCCGTCCGGGAACCGCTCTTTTGACAAAAAGATCGACCGGCCTTCTTATGGCAGGCCCGCTTCCGGCAAGCCTTCTTATGGGAAGCCTTCTTTTGGCAAACCTTCTTATGGAAAGTCTTCTTACGGCAAGCCCTCCGGCCCCCGGAAGCCTGCCGCGCCCGTCCAGCCCAGCGCCCGCAAGCTGGCGCTGAAGGTGCTTTTGGACGTGCATGAAAATGGCGCCTACGCCGCGCTGAGCCTGAATAAGACCCTGCCTCGTGATTTGAAGCCCGAGGAGCGCCGCCTGACCACGCAACTGGTGTACGGCACGCTGGAAAACGAAGTGAAGATCGACCATGCTCTGAACCAGCTGACCGAGTATCCCGCCCGGGACGCGGTCACTCGGGACGCGCTGCGGCTGGGCGTTTACCAGATCATGTTTTTGGAGCGGGTTCCGGACAGCGCCGCCGTGGACGAATCCGTGAAGCTGGTCAAGACGATGGGCATGGAAGCCTCCGCAGGCTTTGTGAACGCGGTGCTGCGCAACCTGATCCGGGGAAAGGACGAGCTCTCTTGGCCGGATGCGGAAAAAGACCCGGAGGAATGGCTCCATGTGGAAAGCTCCACGCCCTTGTGGCTGGTGAAAAAATTCGCCGATGCCTACGGCTTCGATACGGCGAAGCAGATGCTGACCTACCGGGAAGCCAGCCATCCCACCACCGTCCGGCCCAATCTGCTCAAGCTGGACGACCATGGTTTTGAAGACCTGCTCCGTAAAAAAAATCTGTCGTTCCGGGCAGGCGTGGCTCCCCATGCCTATCTGCTGGAGGGCGTGACCGAGCCGGGCTTTGACCCGGATTATCAGGCGGGCCTTTATTCCATTCAGGGTCAGAGCAGCATGCTGGCCGCCGAAGCGGTGCAGGCCCGGCCCGGCATGAAAATTCTGGACGCATGCGCGGCTCCCGGCGGCAAATCCGCTTATCTGTGCGAGACCATGCAGCTGACGGGCCGGGTCTATGCGTGGGAGCTGCACGAAAAGCGGGCCCTCCTGCTGGATGGTGTTCGCCGCCGTCTGGGGCTGGACAACCTGCGTACGGCGGTAAAGGACGCCTGCGAGTACCGGCCCGATATGGAAAAAACGCTGGACGCAGTGCTGCTGGACGCGCCCTGTTCCGGCACGGGCGTGCTCAGTCAGAAGCCGGATATCAAGCTGCGCCTGAAGGAAAGCGACCTGCCCGCCATTGTAGAGACCCAGAAGAAGCTGCTGAACACGGTGTGCCGCTACGTTCGCCCCGGCGGTCTGCTGGTGTACTCCACCTGCTCTGTGCTGCCGGAGGAAAACAAGGCGCAGATCGAGGCCTTCCTGAAAGAGCATCCTGAATACACTACCGAACCCATGCCCCTGTCCTTCCCGGCGGAGCTCCGCCAGCAGCAGGACGCGCTGGGTCTGCAGCTGCTAGGCTTCCGAGATCAGGTGGAGGGCTTCTATATCGTCCGTCTGCGGAGGAACTACTGATGCCGGAAAAACGCATCCTGCTGGATATGACCCCCAAGGAGCTGGGAGCCTACTTCAAAGAGCTGGGTCAGCCCGCTTTCCGGGCCGGTCAGGTGTACAGCTGGCTGACCCGGGGCGTTCCCTTTTCGGAGATGAGCAACCTGCCCAAGGCCCTGCGGGAGCAGCTGATGGAGACCTGCGACGATCTGCCCATGGAGCTGTACGGCGTGTTCCCCTCCCAAAAGGACGACACGGTGAAGTTTCTGTTCCGCTGCCGGGACGACAACCTGATCGAGGGCGTGCTGATGCACTATCATTACGGCTACAGCCTGTGCATTTCCACGCAGGTGGGCTGCAAAATGGGCTGCGCCTTCTGCGCCAGCACCCTGAACGGCTGCGTTCGGAGCCTGTCCAGCGGGGAAATGCTCTCGGAGGTGCTGCTGGCCAACCGCTATCTGGGCGAAAAAGGCCGGGTGGGACACATCGTCCTCATGGGCAGCGGCGAGCCGCTGGATAATTACGACCACACCGTGCGGTTTCTGCGGGCGGTCAACGAAGAAAAAGGGCTGAACCTGAGCCTGCGCAACGTGTCCGTCAGCACCTGCGGTCTGGCGGATCAGATTCGCCGGCTGGCGGAGGAAAATCTGGGCATTACGCTGAGCCTGTCCCTGCACGCCCCCAACGACGAAATTCGGCGGCAGATCATGCCCGTCGCCCGTCGCTGGCCCCTTGGCGAGGTCATGGCCGCCGTGCGGGAATATGTGAAGAAAACGGGCCGCCGGGTGGTTTTTGAGTATGCGCTCATCGACCAGCTCAACAGCCGCCCGGAGCACGCCGTCGAACTGGCGGTGCTGCTTCGGGATCTGCAGTGCCATGTGAATCTGATCCCCTTGAACCACGTGGACGAGCGGGCCCTGCGCCCCGCGTCGCCGGAGGCGGTGCAGCGCTTCCTGCACACGCTGGAAAGCCGCCATATCTCCGCTACCGTGCGCCGGGAAATGGGCTCCGACATCGGCGGGGCCTGCGGCCAGCTGCGGCGGCGGGAACTGGAAGGAAAATCAAAGGAGTAACACCATCATGCGGGTTTGCCACAGAACACATCAGGGTCTGGTACGGGCCAGCAATCAGGACAGCCTGCTGGCGGAGGGACGGCTGTACGGCGTCGCCGACGGCATGGGCGGCCACAAAGGCGGGGAAACCGCCAGCCGGGTGGCCGTGCAGGTGGTCAAAAACGCCCTCTCCCGGAAAAAACCGGAGGAGGACGCGCTGCGCATGGGCCTGGAGGCCGCCAACCGCCGCGTATACGGCATGGCGGGCAGCGACGAAAACCTGACCGGCATGGGCACTACCATGACCCTTCTGTGGGAGGGCGAGCGGCGCATCCTCATCGGCCATGTGGGCGACAGCCGGGCCTACCGTCTCCGGGACGGCAAGCTCAGCCAGATCACGCAGGATCACAGCGTGGTCGGGGAGCTTCTGCGCAATCAGGTCATTACCCCCGAAATGGCGAAGAAGCATCCCTATCGAAACATCATCACCCGGGCCGTAGGTATCGACCCGGTGGTGGAGGTGGATGTGCTGTCCGAGGACAAGCAGCTGGACGACCTGTGGCTGGTCTGCTCCGACGGCCTGTACAACATGGTGGACGATCAGGACATCGAAGAAATTCTTCAGACCATGAACGAGGAGAAGGCCGCAGACCGTCTGCTGGAGCTGGCGCTGGAGCACGGCGGCACGGACAATATCACTTTCGTGCTGGGCCGGGTGATGGAGGTGCAGGGCGAATGATGAAAGGCATGATCTTCGCCGAGCGCTACCAGCTGGAGGACTTTATCGGTCAGGGCGGCATGTCGCTGGTCTACCGGGCGGTGGATATCCGCACCGGCCACAGCGTGGCGGTCAAAATTCTGAAAAGCGAATACAATTCCGACAAGGAATTTCTGGAGCGCTTCCAGCGGGAGGCCCAGGCCGCCAGCCTGATGAGCCATCACAACATCGTCAACCTGCTGGACGTGGGCGTGGAGGGCGAATACCGCTATCTGGTGCTGGAATACGTCAGCGGAAGCACCCTGAAGGACGTGATCCGCCAGAAGGGACGGCTGAACACGACCACCGCCATCCAGATCACCGTGCGCATTTTAAGCGCGCTGCAGCACGCCCACGACAACGGCATCATCCACCGGGACATCAAGCCCCAGAACGTGCTGATTCATTCCGACGGCCATGTGAAGGTGGCGGACTTCGGCATTGCCCGCATGACCAACGCCTTCACCATCTCCAAGGGGGATACAGTGGTGGGGTCGGTGCATTACTCCTCGCCGGAGCAGGCCATGGGCGGCGTGGTGGAGGCCACCAGCGATATTTATTCCACCGGCGTGGTGATGTACGAGATGCTCACCGGCCGGGTACCCTTCGTGGGCGATACCCCTGTTTCCGTGGCCATGCAGCACATCAACGACGCGCCGCCGCCTATTACCGACTATGCGCCGGAAACGCCGCCCGCCGTGGTGGCGGTGGTGATGAAGGCGCTGGCCAAGAACCCAAAGGATCGTTTCCAGAGCGCACGGGAAATGGCGGATGCGCTGCTGCAGGCCAAGGACGGCAAGCTGGATCCCGAAACGCTGCAGACGGGCTTTTCCCGGCTGCCTGCCGGGGCAGTGACTCCGGGCAGGCAGCAGCCGGTGCAGCCCCCGAAACGCCCTGCCGAGAACAAACCCTACCGGCCCGGCCCGGTTTCACAGGCCACGGGGCGGATGAAGAAGCACCGTTATTCCCGCCGGGGCATTCTTTTGACCGCCGCGGCCACCGTGGCGGTGCTGGCCGTGCTGACCTTCGGCATTCTGGCCATTTTCAACCGGGTGACCAACCGGGTCATCGCGCCGGATGTGGAGGGCTACCCGGCCGAGGAAGCCATGGCCATGGCCAGACGGGCCGGGCTGGGCTGGCAGCAGACCGAGCAGAACAGCGACCTCATCCCCGCCGGGGTGGTGATCTCCCAGCTGCCGGAGCCGGACACGGAAATGAGCCGGGGCGACAGCCTGCTGGCCACCGTCAGTCTGGGCCCCAGTCAGGATACCATCCCCGATTGCGTGGGGCAGCTGTATGACAATATTTCCAAGAATCTGCGCAAGCAGGGCTTCAGCATCGTGGTCATCCGATCGGTGTCCACGGAGCCGCTGGGCACCATCCTGCAGCAGAATCCCAAGGGCGGCGAAGCCTTTACCCCCGGGCAGGAGCTGGAGCTGTCCATTTCCGGCGGCAGTACGCTGGTGCCGGACGTGACCGCCCGCACCGAGGAAGAAGCGGCCAAGCTGCTGCGGGAAAACCAGCTTTCCGTCGGCGAGACCGTCTATGTGGAGGTGCTGGATGAAAGTCAGATCGGCATGGTCATGGCCCAGAATCCCGTTTCGGGTACGCTGGCGGTGCTGGACGCGCCGGTGGTGCTGACCGTCGCGACGCAGAGCAAGGGCTATAAGGGCGAAATCAGCTTTACCATGAAAAGGGCCGATCAGGATCGAACCATTCGGGTAACGCTGGTAGAGAACGGGCAGGAGGTGGAGCAGTACTCCGCCGTGTACCCCGCCGGGCAGAGCGGCAGCGTGATCACGCCCCTCAGCTCCGCCTACGGAGGCAGCGCGTCCTGCCGGGTCTATGTGGACGGGAAGCTCTATCTGGAGCAGTCCGTGACCATGGAATAGGAGGAAATAGTTTGATGGAACAGAGCGCCCGAGAGGGCGTGATCGTCAAGGGCGTGGGCGGCCTGTACTACGCCCGCCAGCCGGACGGAGAAGTGCACGTGCTCCGGGCCAAGGGAAAATTCCGCAAGCAGCACGTAACGCCCATGGTGGGGGATCGGATCTTGTTCACCCCGGCCAGCGGGGACGAGCATGGCTGGGTGGAAGAAATTCTGCCCCGGGACAGTGAACTGATCCGTCCGCCGGTGGCCAATATCCGCACGGTGCTGCTGGTGTTGGCTCCCCAACCGGAGCCGGACTATCTGCTGATCGACACGCTGCTGGTGATGGCGGCCCGGCAGAGCATCCGCCCGGTACTGGTAGCCAACAAATGCGACCTTTCGTCGGAGGTGTATGAAAGCCTTGTGCGGGAATACACCCCGCTGCAGGTTCCCATCCTCCGGGTCAGCGCCGAAACGGGCGAGGGGCTGGACGAACTGCGGGCCGTGATGCGGCAGGGTATCTGCTGTTTCGCCGGGCAGTCCGGCGTGGGCAAGAGCACGCTGCTCAGCGCCGCCACAGGGCTGGAACTGAAAACCGGCGAGATCAGCCGCAAGATCAGCCGGGGCCGCCACACCACCCGCCACGCGGAATTGATGTTTCAGGACGGCTATCAGGTGCTGGACACCCCCGGTTTCAGCCTGCTGGAACTGGAAATGGGCATGGAACCCATTCAGCTCAAGGATTATTACCCCGATTTCGCGCCCTATGAGGGGCAGTGCCGTTTCTCCCCCTGCTATCACCTGAGCGAACCGGGCTGCGCCGTACTGGAAGCCGCCCGGGAAGGCAAGCTGGGCAGGGAACGGCTGGAACGCTACCATCTGCTGCTAAGCCGCGTAAAAGAAGCATGGAGGAATCGCTATGACTAAGATCGCCCCGTCCATTCTGGCCGCCGACCCCCTTCGGATGTTTGATGCCGTAAAGCTGGTGAAGGACACCGGCTGCGACGAGCTGCATTTTGACGTGATGGACGGCCATTTTGTGCCCAACATCAGCTTTGGCCCCAGCCTGCTCAAGGCCATTCATCAGGAATTCGACCTGCACTGCGACGTGCATCTGATGATCTCCGACCCGCTGAAATATGTGGAAAGCTTCGCCACGTCCGGCGCGGGAACCATCACCATCCATCAGGAGGCCAACGATTTTCTGCCCTGTCTGCGGAAGCTGCGGGAGCTGGGCGTTCGGGTGGGCGCGTCGGTGAAGCCGGGCACCTCCGTCGAAACCTTGCGGGAAGCGCTGCCGCTACTGGATCGGGTGCTTCTGATGACGGTGGAGCCGGGCTTCGGCGGGCAGAAGCTGATGCCGGATGTGCTGCCCAAGGCCGCCCAGCTGCGGGCTATGGGCTTTACCGGGGATATCGAGGCCGACGGCGGCATCAATGGGGACAACGCCCCCCAGCTGGCGCAGGTCGGCATTGACACGCTGGTGATGGGCACCGCCTTTTTCCGGGCGGAGGAGCCCGAAGCGCTGGTGCGCCGTGTGCATTCTCTCTGAAAAAATGGCAAGAATGAGAAGCGTCCCCTTTATAGCAGGAAAGGACGGTCTTCTCATGAAACCGACGAAATCCAATCAGCCCGGGGAAGCGCTGTTTACGCTCTATCCCCGGAAGAAAACCATGAAGCGCGGCCCCGTGCGTCACTGAGCCGCGCTGATTGAAATGGGAAAGGAATGAAACCGTTTTTTGAATTTTGACGAACTGCCGCTGCTTCCGCAGCTGTTGACCGCGGTTAAAGCCTGCGGCTATGAGACCCCCACCCCCATTCAGCGGGATACGATTCCCACCGTTCTTGCGGGCAAAGACGTGCTGGGCTGCGCCCAGACGGGCACCGGCAAGACCGCCGCCTTCGCCCTGCCGATTCTGCAGCGGCTTTATCAGGAGCGGCCCGCCGGGAAAACTCGGAATATTCGGGCGCTGATCCTGACCCCCACCCGGGAATTGGCCCTGCAGATTCAGGAAAACTTCGTGGCCTACGGCAAAGGGCTGCCGCTGCGCTCCTGCGTGATTTTCGGCGGCGTAGGCCAACAGCCGCAGGTGGAGCAGCTCAAGCGTGGCGTAGACATTCTGGTGGCTACGCCCGGACGGCTGAACGACCTGATCGGTCAGGGCTTTATCAGCCTTGCCAAAATTGAGATTTTTGTGCTGGACGAGGCTGATCGGATGTTGGACATGGGCTTCATCCACGATGTGAAAAAAGTCATCGCCCTTTTGCCGGAAAAGCGGCAGACCCTTTTCTTCTCCGCCACCATGCCCGCCGAGGTGGAAAAGCTGGCCATGAGCATCCTCAAAGACCCGGTCAGCGTGAAGGTAGACCCGGTCAGCAGCACCGTGGACACCATCGAGCAAAACCTGTATCTGGTGGATAAGGCCAACAAGAAGCACCTGCTGGCCGACCTTCTGCGCCGCCCGGAGGTGGAAAGCGCGCTGGTCTTTACCCGCACCAAGCACGGCGCGGACCGGGTGGTGCGGGAGCTGAGCCGGGAGGGCATTCAGGCCCGGGCCATCCATGGGGACAAGAGTCAGGGCGCCCGGCAGGAAGCGCTGGCCCAGTTCAAGCAGGGCAAGATCCACGTGCTCGTCGCCACCGACATCGCCGCCCGTGGTATCGACATTGCAGGCCTGTCTCACGTGTTTAATTACGATCTGCCCCATGAGCCGGAATCCTACGTCCACCGCATCGGCCGCACGGGCCGGGCGGGACACGAAGGCGTGGCCGTCAGCTTTTGCTGTATCGACGAAATGAAGGATCTCAAGGCCATTGAAAAGCTCATCGGCAAGCAGATCCCCCGGAAGGAAAGCCAGTGGCCCATGCAGGTCTTTACCGAAACGGTGAAGCAGCCGCCCCAGCCCCGGCCCTCCAAGCGGGAGCGGATGGCGGCGGAAGCAAGCCGTTCGTCCCAGCCCGCCAAGCGGCTTGAAAAGGCGGGAAAACCGGCCGTTAAAGCCGCGCTTCCCGAAAAGAGGGACTTGAAGAACGCCCGGATGGAGAAACCGGCGCGGTATGAAAAGGCGGCTGCCGAAAAGCCCGTTCGGGCGGCGAAAGCGCCCCGCCAGCCGGAAGCTCCGCGTTCTGTTCGGGAACCCAAGCCCATTCGAGAGCCCAAGCCCCTGCAAAAGGCTGAACGTCAGCCGAAGGAAACGGCGTTTCGCGCCACCCTGCTGGAACGGCCTAACGCCCGGCCCGTCCGCCCGAAGGAGGGACTCATGTTTCTGGAAGCGCCTTTTCTGGACGACAAGCCCGCCCGGAAAGAGGAAGAAAAGCCGTCCATGACCTATCAGCAGTATATGCAGAAGCAGCGCGCCGCCTCCCGGATGCGGTTTTCCACCGGGGAAGACCGCCGCTGACGAAATTTACAAAACGGAAACCTGACGTGCTGAAGAGGAAAAAGCCATGTACATTGCCGATCTGCACATTCATTCCAAATATTCCCGGGCCACCTCCTCCGACTGCGACGCGCCTCATCTGGACCTATGGGCGCGCCGCAAGGGCATCGGGCTGGTAGGCACGGGGGACTTTACCCATCCCGTCTGGCGGTCGGAGCTCCGGGAAATGTTGGAGCCTGCCGGAGGCGGTGTATACGCACTGCGGAAGGAGTTTGCCCTGCCGTCCGGCGTGGCCGGCGGGGGAGACCCCGTCCGCTTTGTGGTATCCGGGGAGATCAGCACCATCTACAAGAAGGATGGCAAGACCCGGAAGGTGCATCACGTCATCCTGCTGCCCGGGCTGGACGAGGCGGAGGAGCTGGCCCATCGGCTGGAAGCCGTGGGCAACCTGCACAGCGACGGACGGCCCATTCTGGGCATGGACAGCCGGGATCTTCTGCAGATGACCATGGACGCCTGTCCGGACGCGATCTTTATTCCGGCCCATATCTGGACGCCCCATTTTTCTGTGTTCGGGGAATTTTCCCAATTTTCCACGCTGGAGGAATGCTACGGCGACATGACCGGCTGCATTCACGCGCTGGAGACGGGGCTTTCTTCTGACCCGCCCATGAACCGCCGAGTGTCCCAATTGGACTCTTATCTGCTGGTATCCAATTCCGACGCGCATTCTCCGCAAAAGCTGGGCCGGGAAGCCAATCTGCTTTCCTGCGGCGCAACCTATGGAGAGCTGAAACACGCGCTGGAGACCGGCGAGGGCTTCGAGGGGACGATCGAGTTTTTCCCGGAGGAGGGCAAGTACCATCTGGACGGCCACCGGGCCTGCGGCTGCTGTCTGGAGCCGGAGGAAACCAACGCCCTGAACGGCCGCTGCCCGGTTTGCGGACGAAAGCTGACTGTGGGTGTGCTGCACCGGGTGGACGAGCTGGCCGACCGGCGGGAGCCGGGGCCGCTTTCCCGTCCCTTTGAAAGCCTGATGCCCCTGCCGGAGCTGCTGGCCAACTGTATGCAGACCGGCGCGTCCAGCAAGCGGGTGCAGGGAGCCTATCTGGAAATGCTCAAACGCTACGGCCCGGAGTTTACGATTCTGCGGGAGCTGCCGCTGGAGGCGGCAGAGCGGGACATGGGACACGGCGTAGCTGAGGCCCTGCGCCGTCTGCGCACGGGACAGGTTCACAAACAGGCGGGCTATGACGGCGAATACGGCGTGATCACCGTGTTTGAACCCCACGAGCTGGAACTGCTGGAAGGGCAGACCTCCCTGCTGGAGCTGGCGGGCTTTGCCGCGCCCAAGGCGAAAAAGCAGCCGTTGAAGGCCCGAACCGTCGAAGCTGAACCCGAGGAAACGGTGCAGAAGCTTCCGCTGCGCATGAACTCGGAGCAGGAGGAAGCCATCCATGCGGAGGAAGAGGTCATCGCCGTGGTGGCTGGCCCCGGAACGGGCAAGACCCGCACACTGGTGGAGCGCATCGCCGATCTGGTGGAGCGGCGGAAGGTGCCGCCGAAGGAGATCACCGCCGTCACCTTTACTCATCAGGCGGCGGAGGAAATGCGCGCCCGGCTGAAGGAGCGGCTGGGGGCTGCGGCCAAGTCCATCACCATTGGCACGTTCCATGCCATTGCCCTGAACCTGTTGGAGAAAAAGCCCCTGTTCAGCCGGGAACAGGCCCTCGCCCTGATGGCGGAGCTGCTGGAAGAACGGGGCGAAAAGACCTCGCCCGCCGAAATGCTGCGGCTTTTGTCACAGGAGAAGAACGGCATGGAAGTTGTAGGTTTCCCCCATGGCCTGCGGGAAGCCTACGACGAACGGATGCACGAACTGGGCGCACGAGATCTGGACGACCTGCTGACGGAAGCACTGGCGCTGGACGTGAGCCGGAAACCCTGCTTCCGCCATCTGCTGGTGGACGAGTTTCAGGACATCAACCCCCTGCAGCACCGGCTGGTGGAACACTGGCGGCAGGGCAGCCTGTTCGTCATCGGCGACCCGGATCAGTCCATTTACGGCTTCCGCGGCGCGGATGCGGATTGCTTCGACCGCCTGCGGGAACGTCACCCGGGGCTGCGTCTCATCCGTTTGAAGGAAAACTACCGCTCCGTGCCCTCGGTGCTGGAAGCGGCTCTGTCCGTCATTGACCGAAATCCCGGCCCGTCCCGGCAGCTGCACGCCAACGTTCCGGGCGGCGCGGCCGTTCGGCTGATGCAGGCGGACGATGCCTTTGCCGAGGGCGTGTTCATCACCAAGGAGATCGAGCGCATGGCGGGCGGCGTGGATATGCTGGAAGCCCATCACCAGAAGGAAGACCGGGCTGTTCATCGGGCTTTTTCGGAAATGGCCGTGCTGTGCCGTACTCACCGGCAGCTGGAGCAGATCGAGTACTGTCTGGAACACGACAGCATCCCCTGCGTGGTGTCGGGCCGGGAAAACTTCTGGGAGGACGGCAGGGTGCGGGGGATGCTTGGGTTCTTCCGCTCCCTGCAGGAGCCGGAAAATTTTGCGGCCTTGAGCGACGCGCTGTCCCTTTTATGGAAGATTCCCGCGCCGCTGATCCAGCGGGCGGGGGAGGCCCTTCGGACGGCCAAAGAACCGGCCGCCCTTCGGGAAGAACTGGCGTCCTTTGAGGTGCTGGCCCCATGGCTGGACGCGGCGGACGAGCTTTGGCCCCAGCTGGCCAAGGCTAAGCCCCGAAAATTGCTGGAACGTCTCCGGGAGCTGTGCGGGCTGGAAAATTCCAAGCCGGTGTCCCGGCTGCTGAACGCCTCCGTGTTCCAGAATCGAATGGAGGAATTTTTGGAACGGACGCTGCTGGGCGCGGAGGGCGACCTGCAGCGCCGGGGCGAGGGAGCCGTTCAAAGCGGCGCGGTGCGTCTGATGACGCTGCACGCCTGCAAGGGGCTGGAATTCCCGGTGGTCTTTCTGGCCGGAGTAAACGCGGGCGATCTGCCGTTGGAACGGGAGAAAAGCCCCACGGACGTGGAAGAAGAACGGCGTCTGTTCTTTGTCGGCATGACTCGTGCCCGGGAGGAACTGATCGTCAGCTATGGCGGTCAGCCGTCGGCCTTCGTGGACGAGCTGCCGGAAAGCATTCATCCGCAGCCGGTACGGGCCCGGAGGCCGCTGGTAAAAACGGAACAGCTCAGCCTGTTCTGACGATGATTTTAACGAAAAAGAGAGAGAACTATGGCTTCGTTATTGCTGTCGGTGATTTATCTGGCCTTTGTCAGTCTGGGACTGCCGGACGCGCTGCTGGGCTCCGCGTGGCCGGTGATGCAGGGGGCGCTGAACGCCCCCCTTTCCTTTGCCGGAGCGGTCTCCATGGTTATTTCCGGCGGAACGATTCTCTCCAGCCTGCTGTCCGACCGCATGACCCGAAAGCTGGGCGCGGGACTGGTGACGGCCCTGAGCGTTTTGATGACGGCTGCGGCGCTGCTCGGCTTTTCCCTGTGCAGCGCGCCGTGGATGCTGATCCTTTGGGCTGTTCCCTACGGTCTGGGGGCGGGCGCGGTGGACGCGGCGCTGAACAATTACGTGGCGCTGCACTATTCCTCCCGGCACATGAGCTGGCTGCACTGCATGTGGGGCGTCGGCGCCAGCATCAGCCCGTTTATTATGAGCCTGGCCCTGCAGCGGGGCTGGGGCTGGCAGACGGGCTACCGAACGGTTTCCTATCTTCAGCTGGCCCTGACGGCGCTTCTGTTCCTCAGCCTGCCGCTTTGGAAAAAGCGCACGGCGGCGGAGGACGGCGGCGCCCCGGCGGATGCCAAGCCCAAGAGTCTGGTGCAGCTTTTGCGCATTCCCGGCGTGCCCCTGATCCTTCTGACGTTCTTCGGCTACTGCGCCATGGAGACCACGGCCGGCCTCTGGGCCAGCAGCTATCTGGTCAACGCCCGGGGCGTGGAGGCGGAAACTGCCGCCCGCTTTGCCAGCCTGTACTTTCTGGGCATTACCCTTGGCCGTTTTCTGAATGGATTTATTGCGGATCGTTTCGGCGACAAGACCATGATCCGCGCCGGGCTGGGGCTGGCGGCGGTCAGCATTCTGATCATCCTGCTGCCGTGGCAGCTCTGTCCGCTGATTGGTCTGGTGACGCTGGGCATTGGCAGCGCGCCGATCTATCCCTGCATCATTCATGCCACGCCCCAGTCCTTCGGCCGGGAGAATTCTCAGGCGATCATCGGGGTGCAGATGGCCAGCGCATACATCGGCTCCACATTCATGCCGCCGCTGTTCGGCCTGATCGCCCAATACGGCAATATCGGGTTTTACCCGGTATATCTGATGATCTTTGCGGTTTTGATGATCGTTCTGTACGGGCTGTTTACGAAGGGGCAGGGAAAGAAGGCGTAAGGAAACTCGGTTCGGCGTCCGAAGGGGTGCGGGGGCGGAAAGCCGCCTGCCTGTGACGATGTACCCAGTATGGCTGTAAGAACCCCTTTTCCGGGGCCTGACGCGCCGACTGCGGCGCGGGAGAGGGACTTGCCGACCCAAGGGGCGCTCACACTTTTCTTTCGCTGCCGAAAGAAAAGTGTGCAAAAGAAAGCCAGCGGCACGGCACTACGGGAAAAAGGCTTCTACTGCCCATTTTGACGGCGGGGCTCGCAATGTCGCGCGCAATTTAGTTGGACAGATAACTCCTACGCTTGTGCGCGCTCCTGTGCTCGCCTTTTTCCGCCGTCAAAATGGGCGGGCCTTTTTCCCTTCGCTGCCTATCGCCGCTCGGCTCCCCCGCAGGTGGCGCCGGGCAGACTCAACCAATGCGTATTGGGATGTTTTGGCGCGGCTTGGGTGGTTTCGCAGCGCAAAACAGCAGACTTGGTTTTTGCTCTACGGTTGGTATAAATAATCATGCTCAAGCCACCCAGTTGGGATGCTTTGATGCAGCTTGGATATTTTCGCAACACAAAAGGCCAGCGGGATTTCATATCCACGCTGGCCTTTATTGCGAGCCATGAGGCCCGTCGCCGAATGGCGGTCTTTTCTATTCAACTGGCACGGAGCCACACCAGACCGGCGAGCCGTGGCACCTGTCGTGCCACGGCGGTAAAATCCCGGCCAACCATCATGTCTCCCTACGCCCCTGCGCGCCTATGGCGCGCAGTCCGGGGTGCAGTGGCACTGCCCCTGCTAGTCGTCTTGGGATTTGGTTTCGGCGAGGAACTTTTCCAGCTTGCGCTTTACGCGCTGAAGGGCGTTGTCGATGGACTTCACGTGGCGGCCCAGCTTGTCGGCGATCTCCTGATAGCTCTTGCCGTCCAGATAGGCGTTGAGAACGTCCTGCTCCAGACTGGAAAGCACCTGATCCACCCGGTCGCGGATGGAGACCAGATCCTCCTGCCCGATGATGAGATCCTCCGGGTTCTGAGCACGGCCTTCCACGATCACATCCATGAGGGTGCGGTCGCTTTCCTCGTCGTAAATGGGCTTGTTGAGGGAAACGTAGCTGTTCAGGGGCACGTGCTTCTGCCGGGTGGCCGTCTTGATGGCGGTGATGATCTGCCGAGTGATACATAGCTCTGCAAAGGCGCGGAAGCTGGACAGGCGCTCCGGCTGATAGTCCCGGATGGCCTTGTAGAGACCGATCATGCCCTCCTGCACGATGTCCTCGTGATCAGCGCCGATGAGAAAATAGCTGCGCGCCTTAGAACGCACGAAGTTTTTGTACTTGTACAGTAGGTATTCCACCGCGGCGTCGTCATGCTGCTGGGCCTGTGACACGATCTCCTCGTCGGTCAGCCCGGCAAAACGGGTGGAGTATTCCCATGGATTTTCCTCGTCCGGCTCATCGAAGTCCTCGGACGCTTTCTCGTCCCCTTCGTTGGGATCGGTTTCTTCCCCTTCGGAAAGGATGGGTTCCAGTTCTTCGTCGCCGAGTTCGTTCAGGCTGTCCATTTCTTCCTGTTCGTCCCGCTCGTCCGTCACGGCAGTTCACCTCCTGTTCCCGTTTTCCACATGAATGCGGAAAATAAAATCAGTCTTTTCGCCTGCGGATCTCGTCCAGAAGCTCGTATTGCGCCCGGGGCATGGCAGCGGCAATGGTGGACGCGCCGCTTGCCGGATCGGGGCGGTGCTGATCCCGACCCCGGCTGCGGGTCTGGTTCAGCTCCCACCATAGCTCCCGGGAGCTGATGCGGGTAGCGCCCCGGCCCAGAATGACCGTCTGCTCCACATTGTCGCTGGTAGCCACCCGTGCCTCCCGGTACTTGGGCATTTCCTGGCACTGCCGTTCGATGTAGTGATCGGCGGTCTCTCCATGCCGGGTGTAGACCACGGTCAGGCCGTCCCGCTCGTCCACTGTGCGCAGGGTGCGGTCGGTGCGGTAGCCGTCGAACACCAGCCAGACCTCCTGACCGCTGTACCCGGCGTAATCCTCCAATAGGTGGATCAGCCGGTCGCGGCACACGTCCAGAGGCCAGTTCTCCCGCTGCGCCTGCGGCCATGCGCCGATGACGTTGTAGCCGTCCACATATAAGAGCGGTTTCATGGCGGAATTACCGGGAACGCATGACCGCGTACATCAGCACGCCCGCCGCCACGCTGGCGTTCAGGCTGTCCAGATGACCCCGCAGGGGCAGGGAAACGGTCTTGTCGCAGCATTCCAGCACCCGGCGGCTGACGCCCTCGCCTTCCGCGCCGATGACCAGCGCCACCGCGCCGTCAAACTTCACGCTGGCATAGTCCTCGCCCTCCATATCGGCGGCGTAGACCCAAATGTTGCGCTCCTTCAGAGCTTCGATGGTGTTGCCCAGATTGGTCACGCGGGCCACGGGCAGGTATTCCACCGCGCCCGCGCTGGCCTTCACCGCGGCGGGGGTCAGGCCCACGGCCCGGCGCTCCTGCACGATCACGCCGTGCGCGCCGGCGCATTCCGCCGTCCGAATGATCGCGCCCAGGTTGTGGGGATCGGTGATACCGTCCAGAAGCACCAGGAAGGGCTGCTCGTTCCGGGCTTCGGCCAGCTCCAGCATATCCTCCAGCGTGCTGTAATGATAGGCGGACGCAAAGGCCAGCATTCCCTGATGATTGTGGGTAATGGCGTCCAGACGGGCGCGGTCCACTTCCTGCACGGGAATGTGGCGTTCCTTGGCCATCTGCACAATCTCCCGGGCGGAGCCGCTGAGCTCGCCCCGGGCCACCAGAAGCTTTTCGATGTCCCGGCCGCTCTTGAGGGCCTCCCGGATGGGATTGCGGCCGCTGAGCAGATTCTCGTTGGGCACCACGTCCGGCTCGGTCTCCACGGCAGGGGCGGGCTGATAGGTCGCGGGCGCGGCATAGCGGAACTTGTTGTAGCCGCTTTCCCCGCCGCTGCGGCGGGCCTTGCGCTGCTCGTCGTAGGAGGCGGGGGTCACGTTGCTGCCCCGTTCCTCGTAGCGAGGTGCGTTTTTGGAGAAGCGGTATTCGCCCTGCTGGGGCTTGGGGCTGAACTTGCGGCCTTCGCTGCGGCCTTCGCGCCGGTCGCCGTCGAAGCGGCGTTCCTGACCGGGGCGGGCGCTGCCGTAACGCTTGCCGGACTCCGAGCGGTGATCGCCGCCATAAGGCTTGCGGTCGTTATTCCGATGGTCGCCGTAGGACTTGCGTTCGCCGTCGAACCGGCGCTCGTCGGAGCGGGAACCGTCGTGGTAGCGCTTGCCCTCTCCGTTCCGGCTGCCGCCTGCTTTGCCGAAGCTGTATTTGCCGGTGTAGTGGCTGCCCTCGTCGTCAAAGCCGCCCCGATTCTGGGCCACGACCTGTTTTTCCCTGCGGGTCTTTCCTTTTATGTCTTTATAAAATGCCATGTTGTTTCCTGCTTTCTTTTTGGTTCGTTCCATTTTGTTTCAGGTGATTCAGGCTTCTGCTAGGCCTGACGGCTGATTTTCCCGGAGGAAGGCTTCCCGCCGGGCGCGCATTTCCGCCTGACGGCCGCAGCTCTTGGCTCCTTCGGGGCAGCCCCGGCGGAGACATTCCGGCCCCGCGTCCGCGAACAGGGCGGGGACTTCCTTGTAGCAGAGGGCGAACATGCTCTCCGCCAGTGCGCGAATTTCCCACTGGGCCCGGCTGCACATGCGCAGCGCGAAGAAGTGCCGCAGCTCCCGGGCGTTCATGGTCAGCATGATGCGGGTCTCGCAGGCTCCCGGCAGCACGAAGCGCGCGTCCTCGTTGCTCTTTTCGCCCGCCGCGCCGAGCCGTTCCTGCCATTCCTCGTACCACTGCTGCATTTGCGCCATCTGGCCCCGGTATTCGGCGGCTGCGTCCTCGCCCAGCGCCGCAATGGCGGGGGGAACGATGTAGCCGAAGCCGTCCTTGTAGCTGACGTACCGCTGGCTCTGCACGCTGAAGCTGGCGATGCGGTGCCGGGTCAGCTGGGCCAGCAGCACGCGGCTGACGCCCTCGATCAAAAACGTGAAGGACACGTGTTCCAGCACGCTTTCGTGCCCCATGCTCATCAGCTTTTCCAAAAAAGCCTGCTGATCCTGCCGGGACACCTTCTCCATCAGCTTGTCCACATTGCCCCCGGCATAGCACAGCCGGGCTCCCAGCGCGATCTGCGCCTGCGCGTCCGGCGTGTGGCTCAAAAGAAGCACCCGCTGCTTGCACTCCGGCACGGCCTTTCCCCCTCTCCCTGATTGAGTAACATCTTATTTTAATGGATTGCCCCGGCGATGTCAAACAATTCGCCGATTCTTTCCATCTGCCCGGAAAGGTACAGATAGCCCATCAGTGCCTCCAATCCGGTGGCGCGGCTGTAGTCCTCGGGAGACTGATTCTTGGGCACGGCGTGCTTGGCGTGGGCGTTTTCGCCCCGGCGCAGCACGTCCCGTTCTTCTTCGGTCAGATAGGGTTCGATCTCCCGGCTGGCCCGGGCCTGCGCCGCCGCGTTCACCAGCTGCACGGCCCGGCGGTGCAGGGCTCCCGCCTTTTCGCCGGAGCGGAGCAGACTGCGCCGCACTAGCAGATCCCACACCGTATCCCCCACATAGGCCAGCGCCAGCGGCGTTTTCAGCCGGGCCTCCCGGGCGGTCATCAGGGGGGAGAACAATTCGGTGGGCATGGGGCTTCCCTCTTTTCCATCAGTCATGCTTTTCGTCCAGAATCATGGAGATCACGTTTTCCACGCCGCCCGCGTAGCAGAACATATCCACCGGCTGACAGGCTTCCAGCCGGTAGCCGCCCTCCCGGAGCAGCTTCACGTCCCGGGCCTGCGTAGGCACATGGCAGCTGACGTACACCACCCGCCGGGGCCGCGTCCGCAGCACCGCGTCGATCACCGGCTGCTCCACGCCCTTTCGGGGCGGATCCAGCAGCACCACGTCCGGGTGAAGACCCTGCCCCACCAGCCCCGGCAGCACATCCTCCACCGCGCCCAGATGGAAGTCCGCGTTGGTGATGCCGTTCCGGGCAGCGTTGCGCCGGGCGGCTTCCACCGCTTGGGGCACGATCTCGATGCCGATCACCTTTTGGGCGCTGCCCGCCATGCACAGGGAAATGGTGCCCGCGCCCGCGTAAGCGTCCACGACCACATCCTCCGGCTGAAGCGCCGCCAGCCGAATGGCGCATTCATACAGCCGTTCGCACTGATCGGGGTTCACCTGAAAGAAGGAAAGGGGCGCGATCTCAAACGTCAGGCCCAGCAGTGTTTCCTCAATGGTATCCGCTCCCCACAGTTTTCGGGAGCTGCTGCCCAGAATGACGTTATTTCGGGCCCGGTTCACGCTCAGGTGCAGCGCCCGGAAGCCGAGCATGGCTTTCTGCAAAAGCTCGGTCAGCATTGAGACCTCCGGCAGCCTGTCGGACGCGGCGACCAGCAGCACCATGACGTCGCCCCGCCGGTTAGAACGGATCACCACATGCCGCAAAAGTCCCTTGCCCGTGACCTCGTCGTAGGGCTGCACCCGGCAGCGGCTCATCCACGTCTTGACCGCGCCCACGATGGGGCTCAGCTCCGTCATGGAAATGGGACAGTTCTCGATGGAAATGATCTGGTGGCTACGGCGGCGATAAAAGCCCAGTTCCGGCTCCCGCCAGCTCCCGCCCACCGGCAGGGCGGTTTTGTTGCGGCAGTGCCACGGCTCCGCCGCCCCCAGCACCGGCGGCACCTGCTCGGTCGCAAGCCCCAGTCCGGCGATGCGGTTCAGGCAGTCCAGCACCTGCAGGCGCTTGGCTTCCAGCGTGGCCTCGTAGGTCATATGCTGGCCGCTGCAGCCGCCGCATTTGTCGTACACCGGGCAACGCGGCTGCGCCCGCTGGGCCGACGGCTCCAGCACCTGCACCAGCCGACCGAAAGCGTAGTTGGGCAGTGCCTTGACGATCTGCACCTCCGCCGTTTCCCCGGGCAGCACCCCCGGCACGAACACGGCCATGCCCTCATGGGAACAAACGCCCTCCAGCTCACTGCCCAGCCGGGCGCAGGAAAGGGTCAGCCGTTGATTTTTCTCCAAAGCCCCGCTCATGAATACCATCCTTCCGTCCCGACGGGTCAGGGCGTTTTTTCGCCGGATACAAAAAATCCGGCCGCCCGCAGAAGAAGGCCGCGTCAGACGGCGCTCCGCAGGCAAGCCGGAACGTGTTTCAGCAGGGTTTCCCCCGGCAGCAAATCAAAACCCAGTTTGATAATAGCACAACCCGCCGGGGGATACAAGAGAAAATCAGAAGGGTTTCACGGCGCTCAGGCCCAGCAGCAGCTGGGCGGAATAATAGATGCCCAGACTGAGGTAATGCCACAGGGTGGGCTTCTTCTGCACGGTGTTGTAGCACAGCGTCATATCGGACGCTACGAACAGCGCCGCGCCGGCCGCCGCCAGCACGGAACGGGTGCCGGGAGCCAAAAAAGGCAGAGGCAGACTGAACGCCAGCAGCGCCGACAGCGCCAGTGCGTAAATTTGCAATCCCAGCAGGATAAACCTTGCGGGCACTTTATCCCGGTAGCGATATACAAAAATTTCCAGCACGGCGGCGGCGATCACGAACACGGTCAGGCACCACCAGCTTAGCACCCGGTAGCGGGACAGGGCCAGCACGTACAGCACGTGTCCCAGAAAGAACAGGAATCCTCCGATCTCAAAACGAATATCCAGCAGCACGTCGGCAAACACGCAGACGCAAAGGCCTAGAAAGATCAGTCTGGCGTAGTCGTCGCTGCCGGGCAGGAAAAGCGCCGCATACCCGGCGAACATGGCAGCCATGATGGTGGGCAGGGCTTTAAAAACCAGGGACAGCACCTTGTTTTTCTGTTTTTTTCCATAAAAGTGGAGGGGCATACACAGTGCCCACGTCAGCAGCACTGTGGCGAGGATCGGGATCAAGGCGTTTTCCTCCTTATTTGATTATTCCGAATCCATTCTGGTGAACCTATGATACTGTTTTTAGAGACGATTGTCAATCGGAAAGCCCCGCCCCTTGTAGGAAAAGCGGGAAAATGGTACAATAGACGGCCGAGGGGGAACGAATGTGAGCAAACGGACGGGAGCGGCGCTGTGCCTGATCGGGGCGCTGTGCTGGATGCTGGCCGGTCTTGCCGGTACGGTGGTGGGATTCCTGACCTCCGAGGGGCGCTTTGAACAGGCGCTGCTCCGGCAGGTTTCATGGGAGGCGCTGGGCATTCCGCAGGAGGAACTTCGGGCGTTTGCCGGGGAGACCATGCGGTATTTCCGGGGCGAGACCGACCGCTGGGAACCAGAAGTCACCGCCGCAAGCGGGCCGATTGTGATCTCCGAGGCATTTACGCGGCATATGGAGACCGTGCGAAACGGCATCCGCACTGCCCGGGCGCTGGCAATCGCAGGCGCGGTTCTGGGCGCGGCACTGATGGCGTTGGCCGTCTGGAAAAAGCGTTTCTCGCCGGCGGCTTACGAGCTGGGCGGGTCTCTGCCGCTAATGCTGGCCGCCATACTGGGGTTGTGGGCCGCGGCGGATTTTTCCGCCATGTGGGGCTGGCTCCACCGTACCTTCATCCCAGATGGGATTTTTCCCACTTACGAGCCGGTGATGCTGCTGTTTCCCGGCAGTCTGTTCGCCGAATATCTGCCCCCCGTTCTGACGGCCTTCGGGCTGACGGCGCTGGCCGTGCTGGGTCTGCCGCCCCTTCTGCGGGCGGGATACAGACGGTTCCCACGGAACCGTTCCAATGCTGAAACAAAGGATGAATTGCCATGAATACCATCCCGGAAATGCAAGCCAAGCTGGACGCGCTGCGGCAAAAGCCCGCCGTGCGCATTCTGGCCATGGAATCCAGCTGCGACGAGACTGCCGCCGCCATCATCGAAAACGGGCGGAAGATCGTTTCCAGCGTTATTTTTTCTCAGGCGGACACCCACGCCCTGTACGGCGGCGTGGTGCCGGAGATCGCCAGCCGCGCTCACGTGGATGCGTGCGACCGGGTGGTGGATCAGGCGCTGAAAGAGGCGGACATGGCGCTTTCCGACGTGGACGCGCTGGCCGTGACCTACGGCCCCGGGCTGGTGGGCGCGCTGCTGACCGGCGTGAACTGTATGAAGGGGCTCAGCTACACCAGCCGCATCCCGCTGGTGCCGGTCAATCATATCGAGGGCCATGTCAGCGCCAATTTCCTGACCACGCCTGATCTGGAGCCGCCCTTCCTCTGTCTGGTGGTCAGCGGCGGTCACAGCCACATCGTCCGGGTGAACGACTATGCGGACTATACCCTGCTGGGCCAGACGGTGGACGACGCGGCGGGCGAAGCCTTTGACAAGGCGGCGCGGGTGCTGGGACTGAACTATCCCGGCGGCCCCCTGCTGAGCAGGCTGGCCGAGGGCGGCGACGCTCATTTCCTGACGCTGCCCCATCCCCATCCCGACGGGAAGTACGACTTCTCCTTCAGCGGCCTGAAGACCGCCTTCCTCAATGCCTGCCACAAGATGGAGCAGAAGGGCGAGGAACTGCCCCGGGCCGATCTGGCCGCATCCTTCGAGCAGGCCGTGGTGGATACCCTGTGCGAAAAGGCTTCGCTGGCTATGGCGGATTTCGGGCTGTCCACCCTGTGCATCGCGGGGGGCGTCAGCGCCAACCGACGGCTGCGGCAGCAGTTGACGGAGCTGAGCCGCAAGCAGGGCTTCCGCCTGTGTATGCCGGAATTATGGCTCTGCACCGACAACGCCGCCATGATCGGCTCCGCCGCCTACTACCGGCTGCGCAAGGGTGAGCTGGCCCCGCTGGAACTGAACGCCGTGCCCGCCCTGTCCCTTTGCTGAAAAAAGAACGACCGTCCTTCATATTTTCCGCTTTTCTCCGCCATACTAGAGTGTGCCGCTTCCGCGTAAGGCAGACGGCCCCTCCCGGGGAAAGGAGCAGAAAAGATGAAGGACGATTTTTATGGAAAAAAACAGCCCTTTCGCAGCCCATGGTGGATGATCGGCGCGGCGGTGCTGCTGATCGCCGTGGCGGCGGCGCTGCTGTGGCCCAGCGAAAGTCTGGCCCCCGCGCAGGAGGAGCAGACCCAGAGCGCCGCGGCGGATCAGGCTGCACGGCTGGAGGACGGCGCGGAGCTGTTTCAGCGGTTCACCTACACCCGCTGCGACCACGTGGTGACGCGCCGGGTCACGGCCCCGGTAGAGCTGTACGGCAAAACGCTGGAAGAAGCGCAGCCCCTCTACCCCGAATGGCGCATCACGGAGTTTTCCCCCAAAGCGCTGCGAATGGAGCGTCAGGTGCCGCTGTTCTGCCCCGATCATCAGGTGTTGATGCCCAATGCCGCAGGGACGCTGTGCATCTATGAAAATAAATACGGCGATGCGCTGGCGCTGGTCAGCGAACTGTCCGTCGCCGTCTCCGCCCTGCCCGCCGCAGCGCAGGAGGAAGTGCAGGACGGGCTGGGCTTTTCCACCTTGGAAGAACTGGAAGCCTGGCTGGAAAACATGGAGAGCTAAGCCATGCTGACCGTCTTTATCCGCAGCGTTTTGCTGGTCTGTCTGGCCGTCTGCGCCCTGCGGCTGATGGGCAAGCGGCAGGTGGGCCAGCTGCAGCCCTTTGAGCTGGTCATCGCTATCATGATCGCCGATCTGGCCGCCACGCCCATGGAAAGTCTGGACACGCCCCTTTGGCGGGGCATCGTGCCCATGGCGGCGCTGGTGATGCTCCACCAGATTTTCTCGCTTCTGTCGCTGAAAAGTCAGAAAATGCGGCGTTTTTTCAGCGGCTCCCCCACGGTCATCATCCGCAACGGCCAGATCGACTATCAGGCGTTGGAAAAACTGTGCTTCAACCTGAACGACCTGCTGGAGGAACTGCGCACCGGCGGTGTGCTCTCTCCCACGGAGGTGGGCACAGCCATCATGGAGACCAGCGGCAAATTGAGCGTATTCCCAACCTCCCAAAAGCGGCCTGTCACCCCGGAGGACATGAAGCTGAAAACCGGCTACGAAGGCATTCCGCTGACGCTGATCCTTGACGGCCAGCCGGAACGGAACAATCTGCCCCTGCTGGGCAAGGACGAGAGCTGGCTGCGGCAGCAGCTGGGCAGCATGGGCTTTTCCGAGATTCGGCAAGTGCTTCTGTGCTACATCGATACGGACGGCGTGATGAGCGTCCACGGTTTCCGGGGCGAGCCGCCTGAGCGGCGGCGGGTGCTTTCATCCGGGGAGGTGAGGTGGTAATGCGCCGTTCCGTGATCCTGATCTCCGTCATTCTGACGCTTTGCATTGCGCTGGGCGTGTGGATGGACGTTTCCCAGCAGCGGGTCGCCCGGGAATATCTGGATTCCGTCCGTCTGATCCGCGACCTGTCGGAACGTGTCCGCGAAGCTCGGGGCGAAACCCTGTTCCGGGTCAATGTCTACGACCGCGACGCGCATGTCTCGCTGAGCCTTTTCTCGAAAAGCTATAAGGTGAGCCTCACGCAGTCGCTGGTAGGCTATTTGGAGGACAACGACATAAAGTATTCGATCGCATAAACTATACAAACAATTAAAAACCTTGTAATTATGGCTTTAGCAATCACAAAGGAGAATTTTCAGGAAGTACTTTCGTCAGAGCTGCCCGTCGTCATCGACTTCTGGGCCGAATGGTGCGGTCCCTGCCGCACGATGTCGCCCATCGTGGACGAACTGGCTGCGGAATACGAAGGCAAGGTCGTCATCGGCAAGTGCGACGTCGAGGAGAACGACGACATCACGATGAAGTACGGCGTGAGGAACATCCCGACGATCGTCTTCCTCAAGGGCGGCGAGCTGGTCGACAAGCACCGATTCTTGTTCTGCTTGCGGCAGCGGGTATGTTTGCGCCGAAAC